>ERZ779851.141-NODE-141-length-72452-cov-5.466939_pt1 | contig 72452 bp, 90 predicted proteins | sample MGYA00511094_ERZ779851 | MGnify/ENA primary metagenome ERZ779851 (study PRJEB29588, sample SAMEA2155512) | human gut metagenome | biome: human gut; feature: human-associated habitat; material: faeces | place: Denmark | collected 2008/2010 ...
CGATTGAATACAAGCTTTTGTGTCTGCTCTCTCATAATGTCGGAAAGGTGCTGACACACACCTATATCACGCAGCAGATTTGGGGCAGCAGCTGGGAAAACGATATAGCTTCCCTGAGAGTGTTTATGGCGACACTGCGCAAAAAGTTGGAGCCGCAAAAGGACAGTCCGCAATACATTCAGACGCATATCGGCGTCGGTTATCGTATGCTGCGGGTAGACTGAGAAAAGCGAGGAAACAAGGATTTGAACTGATATGCAATAGAAAATCTTTTCGGAATTGAAGGGCTGAATATCGCTTGGTACGGACTCATTATCGCCTGCGGTATGGTGCTTGGCTTTGCTTTGGCGATATGCCGATGCAGAAAAACCGGCATCAACAAGGAGCATATATACAATCTTGCTCTTTGGCTGATCCCCGTATGCATTATTTGTGCAAGAGCCTACTATGTGATTTTTAAATGGGATAATTACAGAAACGACAGGTGGTGCGGCAATGAGAAAAGAGTGGACTTTGTTTCTCACCTTTCTTAAAATCGGCGCCTTTACCTTCGGCGGCGGATATGCTATGATTGCGCTGCTTGAAAACGAATTTGTAGAGCGCAAGAAGTGGATCGAAAAGGACGACTTTCTGAATATGGTAGCCATTGCCGAGTCTACACCCGGACCGGTTGCAATCAACAGCGCCACATATATCGGCTACAAAATTGCAGGCTTGTTCGGTGCTGCGGCGGCTACCGTGGCGGTTTGTATTCCTTCGTTTACCGTAATTTTTTGCATCTCACTGTTTTTTGATCAATTCTTAAGCCTTACATGGGTTTCCCGTGCTTTCCGCGGAATACAGGTATGTGTGATCTATCTGATCTCCTCTGCCGGGCTGAAAATGCTGAAAAGCATTAAAAGAAATGCCTTCAACACGGTCATATTGCTGTCGGTCATTGCTGCAATGCTGGCGTGCACTGTTTTCGCCGTTTCTTTTTCTTCCGTTTACTATATTCTGATTTGCGGCACAGCAGGACTTGCGATTTTCTTCCTGAAAAAACTGCGGAAAGGAAACGGCAATTAACAATGATCTACCTGAAATTATTCCTGAATTTTTTAATGATCGGTGCCCTTTCCTTCGACGGCGGATACGGAATGGTTTCCCTTGTATGAGAAACAGTCATTTCAAACGGCTGGCTAACGGAAAGCGAATTCTTAAATTTTATTGCCGTTTCGGAATCGACACCCGGTCCGCTTGCCGTTAATATGGCGACATTTATAGGCTCCACACAAGGCGGCATTCTCGGCTCGTTTCTTGCTACGCTCGGCGTTGTTCTTCCGTCTTTCATTATTATACTTTTAATTGCGGTGGTACTCAAAAACCTGATGAAATATGCCGGCGTCAACGCTTTTCTCTCCGGCGTCCGCCCCTGCGTTATCGCAATGATTCTCGCTACGGCAATCGGTATGACCATATCAACATTGCTTGGTTTTACGGATATTTATTCGGCGCTTGCTCCGGATCCTAAATCCATTTTGGTCTTTGCCATTCTGTGGCTGACACATTTCGGATATAAAAGAATCAAAAAAAACTGCACCGTCGCCGATTATAATGATACTCTTTTCTGCCGCACTCGGCATGTTGTTTTGGGGAGTATAAAACACAGCCTGTGCCAATTTGCCGTCCGAAACCGGGCGGCTTTGCTGTTTTTACGGAAATATACTGCTTACTATTCCAGACTGACGAACGCCGCCATTGTAGAATAAATCACTTTGCAGTAACTGTTACGCCCGCAACCTTAATCAAAGATTAAAATTTTTTCTAATCATTTTCCTGTTAGCTATAAAAAGCACAACGCCACAGAGTTTTAAATCTCTGTGGCGTTGTGCTGCTCTCAATCGGTCACTTTTTGAAAGTATCCTTATGTGAGCCTGCCTTTTATGCGGTTTTTGTTTGGCGTACCGTAGGGGAGGATGCCTTCATCCTCCCGACTGTATCGCCATACGCTATTTACAGAAAATATGTTTGCCGATGGTGGTGATGACGGGGCGGGAGCGAATCCATTTATTCGTCGCGGTCACGGGGTTGTAATAATATATCGCGCCGCCGGTCGGGTCCCACCCGGCGAGTGCGTCGCGCGCAGCCCTTAAACAGCTCGCCTCGACCGCGACGTTGATCTGCCCGTCGTCCACCGCTGTGAACGCCTGAGGCTGATATATCACGCCCGAGACCGAATTCGGGAACGACGGATGCTTGACGCGGTTTAGCACCACCGCGCCGACCGCGACCTGGCCTTCATAGGTCTCGCCCCTCGCCTCGCCGTTGATCAGGCGCGCCAAAAGGTTGACGGACGACGAGCTCTGGGAGCCTGTGCCCGGTGCGCTCTGCCCGGTCGGAAGACCGATCGCGGCAAGGGTCGCATTTCCGGCGACTCCGTCCGCCGTTAGGGAGTTCGCCTTCTGGAATTTTACGACCGCCGCCTTTGTGGACGCGCCGTAGACTCCGTCGACGCTTCCTTTATAGTAGCCCCATTCTTTTAATCGCTGCTGGATTGCGCGGACTTCGCTTCCCGTCGAGCCGACCTTGGAGAGCGTCGGCAGTGCCGGGGACATATTAAAGGATGCGATTGAAAACGCAATCACGAGAGCTGTGAGAGAAAAAAATATCCGGTTTTTATATTGCATAATATCACCTTTTTGTTTTTGATTTTTATGTTCATTCGGTCAGCGCACCCGCATCCGCGTGTCGGTATGCGGGTAACGGCACTTTCGCACAACGCCGTTTCGCGTTTTTAATAGTGTTTGCAATGAAACTGAAATTATCCGTTAAAATACACAAAAGGTGACGGAAAAATTCATTTAAAATTTGTGCTTTAAAATGTGCGCTAATTTTCGAAAAAGCTTGACAAAGGCGCACCGTTATGGTAAAATACTAAGGTCGGTTCGTGAGAACCTATGCTTTGCTGTGCATTTTGGGGCGCAGTTAAAGCGACTACCGATGACGCGGGAGGTTGCGGTGAAAAGCCGGTTTTCCCGCCGAGGAAGTCCGATTCAGAGAAACCGGGCGAAAGCGCAAAGGTACAAGGTGTGCGCTGCTTTTGAAGATGTTCGGGGGCGATGTGTGGAAGCCTTCGGATCTTTCGAAAATGTCCCAGCTTCGGCTGGGAATTAAAGCTGGGGTTGATGAAACACCCGGAACAGTGTATACCGAATTTTCTGAGTCTCCTAAGAATCCCAAAGCAAATAAAATAAGGAGGCGGTATTACTCATGGCAAAACAGAAAATAAGAATCAGATTGAAAGCTTATGACCATGCTCTTCTTGACCAGTCCGCAGACAAGATTGTGGAAACAGCAAAAAGAACAGGCTCTGAAGTAAAGGGTCCGATTCCTCTTCCCACGGAGAAGGAAGTCGTTACCATTTTAAGAGCGGTGCATAAGTACAAGGATTCACGTGAGCAGTTTGAAATGAGAACACACAAGAGATTAATCGACATTCTTTCTCCCACACACAAGACTGTTGAAGCTCTCGGCAGACTCGATGTTCCTGCCGGCGTTCAGGTTGAGATCAAACTCGTGCAGAACGCATAAAAAGGACATCGAAAACTCCGGTTTACCGGTCAATGTTGGCCCAAAGGTCAACCAATAACCAATTTAAGGAGGAAGTTATTCCATGGAAAAGGCAATTATAGGTAAGAAAATCGGCATGACTCAGGTTTTCAATGCGGACGGAAAAGTTGTTCCCGTAACTGTTGTCGAAGCCGGCCCCTGCACAGTAATTCAGAAGAAGACCGTTGAGAAGGACGGTTATGAGGCTGTTCAGGTTGGATTCGCACCCTTGAAGGACAAGCACACAACGAAGCCTTTGAAGGGTCATTTCGCTAAAGCCGGCGCTGAAGCGAAGAAATATTTAAGAGAGTTCAGACTCTCCGACACATCGGCTCTCAATCTTAACGATGAGATCAGGGCGGACATCTTCGCCGAGGCTGACAAGGTCGATGTAATCGGTATTTCCAAAGGTAAAGGCTACGCCGGTGTTATCAAGCGTCACAATGCAAGCCGTCTTAAGGAAACACACGGTACGGGTCCCGTACACCGTCACCCCGGTTCAATGGGCGCATGCTCCACTCCCTCGAGAGTATTAAAGGGTAAGAAGCTTCCCGGTCACATGGGTGTTGACAGAGTTACCGTATTAAACCTTGAAATCGTAAAAGTTGATGCCGAGAGAAATCTTCTTTTGATAAAAGGTGCAATTCCCGGCGCTAAGGGCGGAATTGTTACAGTAAGAAACGCAGTTAAAGCGTAAGTTTGAAGGAAGGAGGAATTTACATGCCTAAAACAGATTTATTTGATATGACTGCCGCTAAGGTAGGAGAGATCGATCTTGCGGACGCGGTTTTCGGCTGTGAGGTAAACGGTGCCGTTCTTCATACGGTCGTTAAAAACTATCTTGCAAACCAGAGACAGGGCACGCAGTCGACAAAGACACGTACCGAAGTTAACGGCGGCGGCGCAAAGCCCTACAGACAGAAGGGTACAGGCCGTGCAAGACAGGGCTCCATCAGAGCTCCTCAGCATGTCGGCGGCGGCGTTGCATTGGGACCGAAGCCCAGAGACTACAGATATTCTATTAACAAGAAGGTAAAGACTCTGGCTATGAAGTCCGCTCTTTCGTCCAAGGTTCTTGAGAACAAGATCTTCGTTATCGACGATCTTAAGATGGACGAAGTTAAGACAAAGACCATGGCGTCCTTCATCGCGAAGCTCGGCGAGGACAAGAAGGCTCTCGTCGTTACCTGCGATAAGGATACAAACGTATATCTTTCCACAAGAAACATTGAAGGCGCAAAAGCTTCCTTTGTCGGAATGCTTAACGTATATGACCTTTTGAAGTACGATAAGCTTATTGTGGCTAAGAGTGCGGTAGAGAAACTCCAGGAGGTGTATGCGTAATGAATAAAACAGCTTACGATATAATTAAAAAGCCCTTGATCACAGAGCAGGGCATGGAGCAGATCGCTGACAGAAAGTATACTTTCGTTGTAAGCCTCACCGCTAACAAGATCGAGATAAAGAAGGCCGTTGAAGAGTTGTTCCCCGGCACTGAGGTTGAAAAGGTTACGACCGCAAGATTTATGGGAAAGCTCAAAAGAATGGGCGCTAACCAGGGAAGAAGACCCGACTGGAAAAAGGCGGTAGTAAAGCTTACCGAAAACAGCAAGACTATCGAAGCCTTCGAAGGTCTCATATAATCCCGGTAAGTTAAAGAAAGTTAGGAGTTGAAAAAAATGGCTATAAGAAAGTACAATCCTACTTCTCCTGCACGCAGACAGATGACGGTTTCCACTTTCGAGGAAATCACCACCAACAAGCCCGAGCGTTCCCTTTTGGAACCTTTGAAGAATAATGCCGGAAGAAATTCCTACGGCAGAATCACGGTTCGTCACAGAGGCGGCGCTAACAGGAGAAAATACAGAGTTATAGATTTCAAGAGAAACAAGCTTGACATGACCGCAACGGTTATGACGATCGAGTACGACCCGAACAGAAGCGCGAACATCGCTCTTGTTCAGTATGAGGACGGCGAGAAGAGGTATGTCCTGGCTCCCTCCGAGATCAAGGTCGGCGACAAGATCGTTTCCGGCGAAGGCGCGGACATTAAGCCCGGCAACTGCCTTCCCATCAAGGCTATTCCGGTCGGTACCCTTATCCACAACATCGAGATTTCGAAGGGCAAGGGCGGCCAGCTTGTAAGAAGCGCAGGCGCAAGCGCACAGCTCATGGCTAAGGAAGGCAAATATGCTCAGATCAGAATGCCCTCCGGCGAGGTTAGAATGATCGATGTTGACTGCAAGGCTACGATCGGCGTTATCGGAAACCTCGACCATGAGAACATTTCAATCGGTAAAGCCGGCAGAAAGAGACACATGGGCATCCGTCCCACTGTCCGCGGTGTTGTAATGAACCCGAACGACCATCCTCACGGCGGTGGTGAAGGTAAGTCACCCATCGGTCTGCCCAGCCCCGTTACACCTTGGGGTAAGCCTGCTTTGGGTCTTAAGACGCGTAAGCATAAGAGATACTCTAACAAGTATATCGTTAAGACCCGCAACGGTAAATAATATAAGGAGGATTTATAAATGGGACGCAGCATAAAGAAAGGCCCCTTCGTTGATGAAAAGCTTTACAATCGTATTGTTAAGATGAACGAGGCAGGCGAAAAAAGAGTTCTTAAAACCTGGTCAAGATCTTCCACGATTTTCCCCGATTTTGTAGGTCATACAATAGCGGTTCATGACGGAAGAAAGCATGTTCCGGTTTATGTAACAGAAGATATGGTTGGTCATAAGTTAGGTGAATTTGCTCCGACAAGAACCTTTAAGGGTCATGCGGGCGCAAAGACAACCGGCACGAAATAATATCTCGTAAGAGAGGAGGAATTGTCGATGGAGGCAAGAACAGAAGCGAAAGCGATTGCACGCTATATTCGCATATCACCCAGAAAGGTGAATATTGTCAACGACCTCATCAGAAACAAGCCCGTGGGCACTGCAATGGGAATTCTCAAGAACACACCCAAGGCTGCTTCTGAGGTTTTAATAAAACTTTTAGGCTCCGCTGTAGCAAACGCGGAAAACAATTTCGGCATGAATCCTGATGATTTGTACGTAGCAGAGGCTTACGCAAATGCGGGTCCGACATTAAAAAGAATCAGACCCAGAGCACAGGGACGTGCGTTCAGGATATTGAAAAGAACATGCCACATTACTATAGTTGTTAAAGAAAGGGAGGCAAAATAATGGGTCAGAAAGTTAATCCCCACGGCTTGAGAGTCGGCGTCATCAAAGACTGGGACTCCAAGTGGTACGCTGATAAAAAGACTTTCGGCGACAATCTTGTAGAAGATTATAAGATCAGAACCTTCCTTAAGAAGACCTTGTTTGCCGCTAACGTTTCCAAAATAGAAATCGAGAGAGCAAACAACAAGGTAACGGTTTCTATCAACACGGCAAGACCCGGTGTTATCATCGGTAAGAACGGTTCTGAAATCGAAAAGCTGAAAGATAAGATCGCTGCAATGACCGGCAAGGAAGTTGCGGTAAACATCGTTGAAGTTAAGAATCCTTCAACAAACGCTCAGCTCGTTGCTGAGAACATCGCTGCACAGCTTGAGAAGAGAATTTCCTTCAGAAAGGCTATGAAGAGCTCGATGCAGAGAGCGATGAAGATGGGAGCAAAGGGCATCAAAACCACATGCTCAGGCCGTTTGGGCGGTGCCGAGATCGCAAGAACAGAGCACTATCACGACGGTACCATTCCGCTTCAGACATTGAGAGCTGACATTGATTACGGATTCTGGGAGGCAAACACCACCTACGGTAAGATCGGCGTTAAGGTATGGATCTATAAGGGTGAGGTTCTTCCCGGAACAAAGGCGGCTGCCGAGATCGCTCCTCCGGTAAATGAGAGACCGAGGAGAGACAGAAGAGCGCCCCGCAGGACGGAAGGAGGCAAAAACAATGTTAATGCCTAAAAGAGTTAAGCACAGAAGAGTGTTCAGAGGCAGAATGAAGGGCACCGCGCAGAAGGGTAACACGGTTACTTACGGCGATTACGGCCTTCAGGCTCTTCAGCCCGCCTGGATCACTTCCAACCAGATAGAGGCTGCCCGTATCGCGCTTACGCGTTACATCAAGAGAGGCGGTCAGGTATTCATTAAAATATTCCCCGATAAGCCTGTAACCGAAAAGCCGGCTGAGACCCGAATGGGTTCCGGTAAAGGTTCTCCCGAGTATTGGGTAGCCGTTGTTAAGCCGGGCAGAGTTTTATTCGAGGTTAAGGGCGTTGAAGAGGAAGTTGCAAGAGAAGCAATGAGACTCGCTATGCACAAGCTCCCCATAAAGTGCAAATTTGTTAAAAAAGAAACGGAGGGTGATTCGAATGAAAATTAAAGAAATTCGTGAATTATCCTTAGAGGAACTTAAGAGCAAGCTTGGCGACCTTAAGAGCGAGCTTTTCAATCTCAGATTCCAGCATGCGACAAATCAGCTCGACAATCCGATGAAGATAGTTGAGACGAAAAAGTCCATCGCTAAAGTTATGACGGTAATCAAAGAGAAAGAGATGAACGCGTAAGCCGCTCGGAAGGAGGTAAAATAAATGTCTGAAACAAGAAATTTCCGCAAAGTCAGAATAGGTGTTGTCAAGAGCAACAAAATGGATAAGACCATCGTTGTTGCGATTGAAGAGCACGTTAAGCATCCTCTCTACGGCAAGGTTGTTAAGAGAACCTACACTCTTAAGGCTCATGACGAAAACAATGAGTGCCGGATCGGCGATAAGGTAAAGGTTATGGAGACGAGACCCTTGAGCCGTGACAAGAGATGGAGACTTGTTGAAATAGTAGAAAAAGTTAAATAATTTATTCCAATTCAAATTATCGGAAGGAGTGAAAAATCGTGATACAGCAGCAGACTCTTTTAAAAGTAGCTGACAATACAGGTGCTAAGGAGCTTATGTGTATCCGCGTTTTAGGCGGATCAGGCAGAAAGTATGCGTCCGTTGGCGACGTTATCATCTGCTCGGTTAAGAAAGCAGCACCCGGCGGTATTGTTAAAAAAGGTGATGTTGTAAAGGCGGTTGTCGTTCGTACTGTTAACAACTTAAGACGTGCGGATGGTTCTTATATAAGATTTGACGAAAACGCTGCGGTTATAATCCAGGAAGACAAAAACCCCAAGGGGACACGTATCTTCGGGCCCGTGGCAAGAGAGTTAAGAGAAAAAGAATATATGAAAATTCTTTCTCTTGCTCCCGAAGTTCTGTAAGGAGGTACCAATATGTCGCTTCATATTAAGAAAGGTGACCAGGTAGTAGTATTATCCGGCTCACACAAAGGTAAGACAGGCAAGGTGCTTTCCGTAGATCCCAAGGCCGGCAGAGTTGTAGTTGAGAACGTTAACATAACGACCAAGCATCAGAAGGCTAAAAGCCAGACTGAGCCCGGCGGAATTATCAAGAAGGAAGCACCCATCAATGCATGCAAGGTAATGCATATCTGCCCCAAGTGCAATAAGCCCACAAGAATAGGATATAAGCTGCTTGACGGCGGCAACAAGGTTCGCGTTTGCAAAAAGTGCGGTGAAACCTTTAACGACTGATGAGAGGAGGTTGTGACCAATGGCAAGACTTAAAACATTGTATGACGAACAGGTAACCAAGGCTTTGGTTGAAAAGTTCGGTTATAAAAATCCCATGGCGATCCCGAAGATTTCCAAGGTAGTTATTAATATCGGTATCGGTGAGGCAAAGGATAATCCCAAGGAGCTTGAAGCCGCTATAGGCGACCTCGGCAAGATTACCGGTCAGAAGGCCATCACCACAAAGGCTAAAAAGTCCATCGCTAACTTTAAGTTAAGAGAGGGCGTGGAGATAGGCTGCAAGGTAACCTTAAGAAGAGACAAAATGTATGAGTTCCTTGACAGATTCATCAACGTTGCACTTCCTCGAGTTAGAGACTTCAGCGGTATTAACCCTGACAGCTTCGACGGAAGAGGTAACTACAATATCGGTATCAAGGAACAGATCATTTTCCCTGAGATCGAGTACGATAAGATCGACAAGATCAGAGGTATGGATATCGTAATCGTAACGACTGCCAAGACCGATGAAGAAGCACGTGAGCTCCTCAGACTTATGGGCGCTCCGTTCGCTCGCTAATGCAGGGAGGAAAGGATAAGTTATGGCTAAAAAATCTATGATTTTAAAGCAGCAGAAAGAGCAGAAGTATTCCACAAGAGAATACAACAGATGCAAGATCTGCGGCAGACCCCATGCATATCTGAGAAAGTACGGCATCTGCCGTATCTGCTTCAGAGAGTTGGCTTACAAGGGCGAGATCCCCGGTGTAACGAAAGCCAGCTGGTAATCCATTCTAACGGAAAAGGAGGCATAAATAATGCAGATAACAGATCCTATTGCTGATATGCTCACGCGTATCAGAAACGCTAACTCTTCAAAGCATGAGTCTGTAACGGTTCCCGCTTCGAACATGAAGAAGGCAATCGCGCAGATTCTCCTGGAAGAAGGCTATATAAAGGGATACCAGGTTACCGAAGACGGTAAGCAGGGTATGATAGAGATAGCTCTTAAGTACGGTGCCAACAAGGAAAAGGCTATAAGCGGTCTTAAGAGAGTATCCAAGCCCGGCCTCAGAGTGTACGCTTCGAAGGAAGACCTTCCCAGGGTGTACAGAGGACTCGGAATCGCAATAATCTCAACTTCAAAGGGCATTATGACTGATAAAAAGGCAAGACTTGCCAATGTAGGCGGAGAGGTTCTTGCATTTATCTGGTAGTATTAAATTAAAAATATAGGTGGTGAGTTAAATGTCAAGAATAGGTAGAATGCCTATAACAATCCCCGCCGGGGTAGATATTAAGATAGACGGCAATGTTGTTACCGTAAAAGGACCCAAGGGCACTCTTACTCAGGAAATACATCACGATATGATCGTTGAAAAAGAGGGCAGCGAGCTTTTGGTTAAGCGCCCCACTGAGCAGAAGGAGCACAAGTCGCTCCACGGCCTTACAAGATCTCTTCTTAACAACATGGTTGTCGGCGTAACGGAAGGCTTTAAGAAAGAGCTTGAGATCAACGGCGTCGGCTACAGAGCCGCAAAGCAGGGAAAGAAGCTTGTAATGAACTTAGGTTACTCTCATCAGGTTGAGATGGAGGAGATCGAGGGCATTACGATCGACGTTCCGGATCAGAACAAGATCATCATAAGCGGTGCGGACAAACAGCTCGTCGGCGCATTCGCGGCTAACGTTCGTGAAAAGAGACCTCCTGAGCCTTACAAGGGTAAGGGCATCAAGTATGTTGAAGAACATATCAGACGCAAGGAAGGTAAAGCCGGCAAGGCAAAGAAATAATTAGAAGGGAGTAAGTCTTAAATGATTACTAAGTCGAGCAGCAATAAAGCAAGACAGAAGAGACACTTAAGAGTCCGCAACAAGATTTCGGGCACGGCTGAAAGACCGAGAATGAGCGTTTACAGAAGTCTTAACAATATGTATGTTCAGCTTATCGACGACACAAAGGGCGTAACTCTCGCGGCAGCATCCACACTGGAACTTAAGGATTCCTTTGGAGGCAACAAAACCGCTGCCAGTGAAGTCGGCAAGCTTATAGCAAGCAAGGCTATTGAAAAGGGTATCAAAACCGTAGTATTCGATCGTAGCGGCTACATCTATCACGGCCGTGTTAAAGAGGTCGCTGACGGTGCCAGAGAAGCAGGACTTGAATTCTAAGTCCGAAAGAAAGGAAGTGTAGCAAATGTCAGATCGTATTGAAAAAGCAAATGCAGACGAGATCCAGGAGAAAGTAGTCAGCATTACGCGTGTTGCTAAGGTTGTAAAAGGCGGTCGTACCTTCCGTTTCGCTACTTTGGTAGTAGTAGGCGACGGTAAGGGCAGAATCGGCGCAGGCACAGGTAAGGCAGCCGAAATTCCCGACGCTATCAGAAAGGGAATCGAAGACGCTAAGAAGAATATGATAACCGTTCCGCTTAAGGACGGCACTATTCCTCACGAGATCATCGGCGAGTTCGGCGCAGGCAAGGTTTTGCTTATGCCCGCTAAGCCCGGTACCGGTGTTATCGCAGGCGGAAGCGTCAGAGCGGTTGTTGAGCTTTGCGGTATCAAGGACATCAGAACGAAGTCCATGAGAAGCAACAACCCCAGAAATGTGGTAAAGGCAACGATCGAAGGTCTCTCAAAGCTTTTTGACGCTGAATCCGTAGCTTCAAAAAGAGGAAAGACCGTTGAAGAACTCTAATACAAGGAGGGTTTTAAAATGGCAAAACTCAAAATAACACTTGAGAAGAGCTTGATCGGCCGCAAGGATGACCACATCAAGACCGCGCAGGCGTTAGGTCTCAAGAAGATAAGAGATGTCGTTACTAAAGACGACGTACCGACAATCAGAGGTATGGTTAACAAGATTTCTTATCTTGTTAAATGTGAAGAAATATAATTTAGGAAAAAGGAGGTGCAGCAAATGAAGTTGTACGAGCTTAGTCCTGTCCCCGGAAGCACCAAGGAAGCAAAGAGAAAGGGCAGAGGTCACGGAAGCGGCAACGGCAAAACCGCAGGCAGAGGTCATAAGGGCCAGAATGCCAGAAGCGGCGGCGGCGTAAGACCCGGCTTCGAAGGCGGACAGATGCCTCTTATGAGACGTCTTCCCAAGCGTGGTTTCACGAACATTTATGCAAAAGAATATTGCCAGGTCAATGTTGAGGCATTGAACGCATTTAATGACGGAGATACTGTTACGGTAACAGAGCTCAAGGAGAAGGGCATCATCAGTAAGGCTTGCGACGGACTTGTAGTTCTCGGCCGCGGTGAGATCGCAAAGAAGATCACCGTTAAGGCAGTAAGATTCACAAAGTCGGCGGCTGAAAAAATCGCGGCTGCAGGCGGAAAGGCCGAGGTGATCTAAGTGATAGATACTATAAAGGCCGCATGGAGACTTCCTGATTTAAGAAAAAGAATTTTATTCACAGTGTTTATGCTTCTGGTGTTCAGATTCGGTTCGGCTATCCCCGTTCCGGGACTGACCCCCGGCATACTCGAAAACCTCGCGTCGCAGGACAGCTTCAATATGTTTTCCATAATGGACCTGTTCTCCGGCGGTGCGTTCTCGCAGGCAACCATCCTTGCGATGGGTATCTCGCCATACATCAACAGCTCCATCATAATGCAGCTTTTGGCAGTAGCTATCCCTGCTCTTGAGAGACTTCAGAAGGAAGGCGAAGAGGGCAGAAAAAAGATACAGTCCATCACAAGAATCGTGACTATCGGTCTTGCTCTCATCCAGAGCATAGGAATCTATTTCCTTCTTAACAATTACGGCCTTTTACAGAACGGTGTAAACTTTATGGACGGTTTCATAATTGTTACCACTCTTACCGCAGGTACCGCATTCACAATGTGGCTTGGCGAGCAGATCACCGATAAGGGCATCGGAAACGGTATTTCGCTTCTGATCTTCATCGGTATCGTTGCAAGGATCCCCACCATCATTGAGAGAGTTGCAAAGAATTTCGAGTTTGCTACTCAGTGGTGGATTCAGCTCCTCATCTTAGTATACGCACTTGCGATGATCACATTTGTTGTATACTTTGATTCGAGCGAAAGAAGAATTCCCGTTCAGTATTCAAAGAGAGTTGCCGGAAGAAAGATGTACGGCGGCCAGTCCACATACATTCCGTTAAAGGTTGCTATGGCGGGCGTGCTTCCCATCATCTTCGCGATCTCCATCCTCTCGTTCCCCACAACGATTATTCAGCTCTTCACGGGAAAGACCAGTGCGGCGGATATTTCGAGCGCAGGCCACCCGTTCCTTGCTAATATCGTTGATGTGTTCTCGAGCAGAAGCTGGGTATACGCAGTTCTCTACTTCCTTCTGATCATCGCATTCACTTACTTCTATACTTCGATAAGCTTCAACCCGATTGAAATTTCGAACAATATGAAGAAGAACGGCGGTTTCATTCCCGGTATCAGACCCGGAAGACCCACCAGCGATTTCATCAGCAAGGTTTTGGGCAAGATCAACTTTGCCGGCGCGTTATTCTTAAGCGTAATTGCGGTTCTTCCCGTAATTATCGGAATAATCTATCCCACATTTTCAAACATCGGACTCATCGGAGGATCTTCGATCCTGATCCTTGTAGGCGTTGCGCTTGAAACGGTTAAGCAGATCGAGGCACAGCTGATGATGAGACATTATAAAGGATTCTTAGAGTAATCTTTGGCGAAAGGGCGGCTTATTATGAAAATTATAATGTTAGGCCCTCCGGGTGCCGGAAAAGGAACGCAGGCCGAATTTCTTTCCGAGAAATACGGCATTCCGCAGATCTCTACCGGTGCCATTATAAGAGGCGTTATAGCCTCGGGCAGCGACGAAGGCAAACGAATTAAAGAGCTAATTGACAAGGGAATGTTACTTCCTGACGAAACGGTCGTTTCAATGGTGAAAAACCGCCTGGCGGAGCCGGACTGCAAGAACGGCTTCATCTTGGACGGATTCCCCAGAACGATCGAGCAGGCAAAGGCACTCGATAAAATGGGCGTTAAGATCGACCATGTTCTTTCGATCGAGCTTTCAGACGATGAGATTCTGGAAAGACTTTCGGGAAGAAGAGAGTGCAAGGTGTGCAGAGCGTCGTATCACATCGAGGATCATCCTCCGAAAAAAGAGGGTATCTGCGACAGATGCGGAGGCGAGCTTATCACGAGAGATGACGACAAGCCCGAAACTATCAAAAACAGGCTTGAGGTCTACCATGAGTCGACCGAGCCTTTGAAGAAGTATTACGAGGAAGCTCATCTTCTGGTGACCGCTCACAGTCAGAAGGCCCTTGCTGACACCAGACGTGAAGTGCTTAAAGCGCTGGGTGAAACAAAGTGATTTTAATCAAATCAGAATCTGAAATTGAGTTAATGAGAGAAAGCGGTCAAATCACAGGCGGCGCGCTTCGGCTCGCCGAAGAAAGCGTCCGCCCCGGTATGACCACCAAAGAACTCGACTCGATGATTGAAAACTATATTAGAAGTCACGGAGCAAGACCTTCTTTCAAAAACTATAACGGATTTCCGGCCGCGGCGTGCATCTCGGTCAACGAGGTTGTCGTTCACGGGATTCCGTCGCACAACAAGGTTTTGAAAGAGGGCGACATAGTGAGCGTCGACGTGGGCTCGTATTTAAGGGGCTACCACAGCGACGCGGCAAGAACATTCGCAGTCGGAAAGATCTCGGACGAGGCTCAGAAGCTTATCGACGTTACACGCCAGAGCTTTTTTGAGGGCATTAAATATGCCGTCCCCGGAATGAGGATCGGCGACATCGGATACCACGTTCAGCAGTATGCCGAGTCCTTCGGGTTCGGTGTTGTGCGCGAAATGGTCGGCCACGGCGTCGGCAGGGCGCTTCACGAAGCGCCGGACGTTCCGAATTACGGCAGGGAGGGGCACGGAATCCGCCTTGTCGAGGGAATGTGCATCGCCGTCGAGCCGATGATCACCCAGGGAAGCTTTAAGATAAAGACCCTTCCCGACGGATGGACGACGGTAACGGCGGACGGAAAGCTTGCGGCTCACTATGAAAATACCCTTGCCATCACACATGACGGCCCGAAGCTTTTGACCCTCGTATAAGGAGGAAGCATATGCAGGCCGGAGATTTTGCCGTTTCGGCTGCCGGGCGCGATAAAGGCAGGTGCCTCGCGGTACTTTCGGTATCGGACGGGTATTGCCTCTTGGCAGACGGCGGCGTGAGGAAATGTGAAAAACCGAAAAGGAAAAAGATCAGACATGTGACTCTGACAGGGGAACGGAGCGAGTATCTGGCCGAAAGGATTAAAAATAAAGAACCTGTGACAAACAGTATGCTCCGCAAAGAGATCTCAAGGTACAGGCAGTCGCTCGGAGTAAAGGAGGTAGAAAGCCTTGGCTAAAGACGATGTAATTGAGTTTGAAGGCACTGTCACGGAGGCGCTCCCTAACGCAATGTTTAAGGTTGAGCTCCCGAACGGACACACGGTGCTTGCCCACATTTCAGGAAAACTCAGGATGAATTTTATCAAGATATTCCCGGGTGATAAGGTCAAGATAGAAATATCTCCTTACGACCTTACGCAGGGGCGTATAACCTGGAGAGACAAATAAGCTCTCCCGCAAGAAAGGAATGATTTTAGATGAAGGTCAGACCTTCTGTAAAACCCATTTGTGAAAAGTGCAAGATCATTAAGAGAAAAGGCAAAATAATGGTCATCTGCGAAAATCCCAAACATAAACAGAAACAGGGCTGATTGCCCCCCAGATTATTTAATGCGAAAGCAGGAGGTGTAAGTTAAATGGCTAGAATTGCCGGTGTAGATTTACCGAGAGAAAAGCGTATCGAGATTGGTCTTACCGCTATTTACGGTATAGGTCGTTCAACTGCAATGGAGATTCTTAACAAGGCAGGAGTAAACCCGGACATCAGAGTAAAGGATCTTTCGGACGACGACGTAGCGAAGATCAGAGAGATAATCGGCGGCGACGAATATAAAGTCGAAGGTGATTTGAGACGCGATATGGCTCTCGACATTAAGAGACTCGTTGAGATCGGCTGCTACAGAGGAACAAGACACAGAAAAGGTCTTCCCGTAAGAGGTCAGCGTACCAAAACGAATGCTCGCACCAGAAAAGGTCCCAGAAAGACCATGGCGAACAAAAAGAAATAAGAGTAAGGGAGGATAATTTTTATGGCTAAGACTGTTGTAGCTAAAAAGGCTGTAAGAAGACGCAAAGAGCGCAAGAATATCGAGCGCGGCGCCGTTCATATCAGCTCAACATTTAATAACACGATCGTTACAATAACCGACACTGCCGGAAATGCGATTTCCTGGGCAAGTGCGGGCGGATTAGGATTCCGCGGTTCAAAGAAGAGCACTCCTTTCGCAGCTCAGACAGCTGCTGAAACAGCGGCTAAGGCTGCTATGGAGCATGGTCTTAAGACTGTAGAAGTATATGTTAAGGGACCCGGCGCAGGCAGAGAAGCTGCAATTCGAGCTCTTCAGGCGGCTGGTCTTGAGATCAGTTTGATTAAGGACGTTACACCCATTCCTCACAATGGTTGCCGTCCGCCCAAGCGCAGAAGAGTTTGATTTGGAGGTGAAGTTAAATGGCAAGATATATTGGTGCGGCGTGCAAGCTTTGCCGTCGTGAAGGTCAGAAATTGTTTTTAAAGGGTGACAGATGCTATACCGGTAAGTGCGCTATCGACAGAAGAAACTTTGCGCCCGGTCAGCATGGTCAGAACAGAAAGAAGATGTCCGAATACGGAATGCAGCTTCGTGAAAAGCAGAAAGCTAAGAGATTTTACGGCGTTCTGGAGAAGCAGTTCAGAGAGTACTTTGAAAAGGCAAACCATATGGCAGGCATCACCGGTGAAAACCTCCTCAAGGTTCTTGAGTCCAGACTTGATAACGTTGTTTACAGACTCGGCTTCGGAACTTCGAGAGCAGAGGCTCGCCAGCTGGTTCTCCATGCACAGTTCACGCTTAACGGCAAGAAGGTAAACATTCCTTCCCTTCTTGTTAAGCCCGGCGATGTTATCGCTGTAACGGACAAGTGCAAGTCGAATGAGCATTTCAAATCGATCCTTGAGTCCACAGAATCGAGAATTGTTCCCAAGTGGCTTGATTTAGATAAGAACACACTTACAGGTAAGGTCGTAAGCCTTGCTGACCGTGAGGATATCGATCTTCCCATCGAGGAAACTCTTATTGTCGAGTTGTACTCAAAGTAAGATTTGCTCCCTCATTGTAAAATTAATTAAATTAAAGGGAGGTAGTGCTTATCATGATAGAAATAGAAAAGCCCAAAATAAGCTGTGTAGAGCTTAACGATGAGAAAACCTACGGAAAGTTTGTCGTAGAGCCTTTAGAGAGAGGATACGGCACAACTTTGGGAAATTCTTTGAGAAGAATTCTTTTGTCATCGCTTCCCGGTGTTGCCGCAACATCAGTCAAGATCGACGGGGTTTTGCATGAATTCTCCACGATCAACGGAGTTAAAGAGGATGTAACGGACATTATAATCAACATCAAGCAGCTTATAGTAAAGCTCCACGGGGAAGGTCCTAAAACTATTTATATAGACGCTAAGGGTGAACAGGAGATAACCGCTGCCGACATTAAACACGACAGCGACGTTGAGATAATCAACGGCGATCTCCACATCGCAACCCTTAACGAGGACGCGAAACTGTATATGGAAATCACGATCGGAAAAGGCCGAGGCTATGTAAGCGCTGAACGCAACAAGCTAAATCAGCAGCCCATCATCGGTGTGATCAGTGTGGATTCCATCTACACTCCGGTGCCTAAGGTTAACTATTATGTTGAGAATACTCGTGTGGGACAGATAACCGACTACGACAAGCTCACCCTTGAAGTATGGACTAACGGTACTCTCACTCCCAACGAAGCAATATCTTTAGGTGCAAAGATATTAAACGAACATCTTAATCTGTTCATAGATCTGTCTGACGACGCGAAGAATACCGAAATCATGGTAGAGAAGACCGCGACAAGTCAGAGCAAGCTTCTTGAGATGACGATTGAAGAGCTGGACCTTTCGGTTCGTTCTTACAATTGCTTAAAGAGAGCCGGTATCAATACCGTTGAGGATCTTATCGCTCGAACAGACGAAGATATGATGAAGGTCAGAAACTTAGGACGCAAGTCTTTGGAGGAAGTTATTAACAAGCTTCACGGCCTCGGACTTTCGCTCGCGTCCGAAGAAGAATAGGAGGTGCGTTAGATGCCCGGTACAAGAAAGTTAGGTCGCAAGACCGATGTCAGAATTGCAATGCTTAAGAATCTTGTTACAGCTCTTCTCGATAACGGAAAGATCGTAACAACGGAGGCACGTGCAAAGGAAGTACGCAGTATCGCTGAAAAAATGATCACTTTAGGAAAAAAGAACACTCTTCATACCAGAAGACAGGCGCTCAGCTTTATTGAGAGCGAGGATGTTGTAAAGAAGCTTTTCGATACGATCGCTCCCAAGTATGCAGAACGCAACGGTGGTTACACCAGAATTTATAAGGGCGGAGTAAGGCGCGGAGACGCGGCTCCTACTGCCATTATCGAATTGGTTGACTAACAAATAAAAACCGGGCCGTATGGCCCGGTTTTTTTGTGCGCGTGCGCTGTGGAGAACTCGCTTCGCCGTTGTACTGCTTTATGGCTCCATCTGACGAGGGAGCTGTCATTTTCTTTGAAAATGACTGAGGGAGAGATGGCTTCGCACTTGCCTCCGTTAATGCACCGCGGAGCGATCAAAAAAGCAATTTTATTATATCCAAATCCCGCGAAAACCGCACCGTTACGCGGTTTGCCTTTTTGCACCCTGCAAATTTCCACCATTTTAAAAAGCAAAACATTATGATTGATTTTAGCGGACAAACCAGGTAAAATATAGTTATCGGAGAGTGATAACAATGAACGAACCGCAAAAACTTATACTCGAAGAAAACGGCCTGAAGCTTGGCGGGCGGGACTTTTACCTTGCCTCGGGCGATATGCATTATTTCCGTTTTTTCAAAGATGGCTGGCGCCGCCGGCTGAAGCTGATGAAGGACTTCGGGCTGACATGCGTGCAGACCTATGTGCCGTGGAACCTCCACGAGCCCGAGGAGGGGCAGTTTGACTTTTCGGGCAACTTGGACCTTGCCGCGTTTATCCGTATGTGCGGCGAAGAGGGGCTTTACGTTCTTTTGCGCCCGTCGCCCTACATGTGCTCCGAATGGGATTTCGGAGGCCTGCCATGGTGGCTTTTGAAAAACGCGGACGTGAAGATCCGCTGTCTCGACGAAAGCTATATGCCGTATGTCGAGCGCTATACAAAAAGGCTGTGCCGCGAGTTTGTTCCGCTGCTTTCCACGAACGGGGGCCCGATCATCGCCGTCGCCGTCGAAAATGAATACGGCTCATACGGGAACGACACGGACTATATAAGGAAAATGGCACAGATACTGAAGGGCGAAGGGGTCGACGTGCCGCTTTACACCGCAAACGGGACGGAGAAAAAGCACGTCACATGGGGCTCGCTTGAGGAGCTGTGGACCGGAATCGACACGCGCGAGGGCACTGACGACGCGAAAAAAGTGACGGACAGCTTCGGCGGGAAAAAGCCGCACATAGTATGCGAGCAGTGGGCCGGCTGTGCCCAGCAATGGGGCGGAGTTTTCAACCGCCAGAGCACCGAGGAGGCCGTGCGCCATTATAAGAACAGCCTTGAGCGCGGCTATTTCGTGAATTTCTATATGTTCGCCGGCGGCACAAATTTCGGATTCTTAAACGGCGCGCTTTCCGGCACGTACCGTGCGGACGTGAGAAACGCGCGCATAAGGTACATTCCGTTCGCCACGAGCTATGACGTTGACGCGCCGATCACCGAATACGGCGAGCCCACGGAAAAGTATTATGCTTTAAAAAAGGTTCTTTCGGAGCACCTCGGAAAGCCTGTGACCGACGAGGAGCCGGTGAAGGTCAGGACCGCGTCCTACGGGAAAATACCGATGGAGCTTTGCGGCGCATTTTTGCCGCAGAGGGAGCGCGTGGCCGAAAAAAGAGTTCTTTCCAAAGTGCCGAAAACGATGGAGGAGATCTCCCAGGGCTATGGATTTATTTTGTATGAGACCTTTTTAGAGCACACCGACGGTTTGGAGCGGGTCCTTAAGATCGACGAGCTCCGCGACCGCGCCACGGTGTATAAAAACGGCGAATACATCGGCACGATGTACCGTGACAGGGAGAGCGACATCCGCTTTACCGTTCCGGAGGAGGGAATGACCCTTTCGATACTCGTCGAAAATATGGGGCGGATATGCTACGGTTACAAGATGGCTTATGACCGCAAGGGCATCACGCATGCTGTTCATATGGACAGGATCTCTCCGGCCGGGACCCGGCTCCACGATTTTTCCTCCGTGATGAACTGGACAATCTATTCTCTGCCGTTTAAGAGCCTTGAAAACGTGACCTACGGCGAAAAGCCGCAAAAGGACACGCCGGCGTTCTATAAGGGAACATTTTGCGCAAGCGAAAAGGCGGACACGTTTTTGAAGGTCTCGGGCGGCACGAAAGGCTTTGTCTTCGTAAACGGGTTTAACCTTGGGCGGTATTGGAATATCGGCCCGCAGGAGACGCTTTATCTGCCGGCGGAGCTTTTGAAGGATGAAAATACGGTCGAGGTCTTCGAGCTATATGCTCCCGAGGGCGAAATATCGGCTATTCTTTCGGACAGGCCGTCGCTCGACTCGATAAAAGAAAATATCGAAAAACTGGTACAGGCCGAAAGGGCATAAAAAAGGCGGTGTAAAGAAATCTTTACACCGCTTTTATTATACGCCGCTGTAGGCGGAAAAGCCGCCGTCCACCGGGATAACGACGCCGTTGACAAAGCTTGAAGCGTCGTATGACAAAAGATACAAAAGCGTTCCCAAAAGCTCGTCCGGAGTGCCGAAGCGCCCCATCGGAGTCGCATTTATGATCTTTTTTGAGCGCTCGGTGAGGCTTCCGTCCTCATTTAACAAAAGCGCTTTGTTCTGACCTGTTAAAAAGAAGCCCGGCGCGATCGCGTTGACCCTTAAGCCGACCTTGGAAAAGTGTACCGCGAGCCACTTTGTAAAATTGGAGACCGCCGCCTTTGCGCCCGAATATGCCGGAATCTTGGTGAGCGGGCAAAACGCGTTCATCGACGAAATGTTGATGACGGACGACTCCTTCTTGCCGATGAGATCTGGCGCGAAGACCTGAGTCGGAAGCAGCGTGCCCAAAAAGTTTAAGTTAAACACGAAGCCGATCTTATCGGGGTCCAAGTTAAAGAATGTGACAAGGCCTTCTCTTTCCTCGTCGCCCGGCTCGTAGTATTCCTTTGTCGTCGTGCCGCCGGGCGAGTTGCCGCCCGCGCCGTTTAACAGAATGTCGGCCTCGCCGAAAAAGTCGTTTGCCTTCTTTTTCGCCTCAATGAGGCTCTCCTTTGAAAGCACATTAGCGCCGATGCCGATTGCCTTTCCGCCCGATGAGTTGATCTCGGACGCGACCTCCTTCGCCTTCTCCTCGTTTAAGTCCAGTATCGCGACCGCCGCGCCGCACTCGGCGAGCGCCTTGGAGAATGCGGAGCAGAGCACTCCGCCTCCGCCGGTCACGACCGCGTTTTTACCTGATAAATCCACTTTAAGCATTATTTTTCCCCTTTTCTATGGCCTCAAAAAGGCCGTTTAAATATACTGCGCCGAGCGCGCGGTCGTAGAGCCCATAGCCCGGGCGGCCCTCTTCGCCCCAGATCATTCTGCCGTGATCTGGGCGGACGTAGATGTCCGCGCCCTCGTCGATATACGCCTTCGCGATTCCGTAAATATCGAGCGAGCCTGCGTCCGTTTTGTGTGCGGTCTCGATAAATCCGTCCTCGCCCTGCCAGCGAATGTTCCTGATGTGCGCAAAATGAATCCTATTTGCAAACGAGTGCACCATATCCACGATGTCATTTTCGCGCGACGCACCGAGCGAGCCGGAGCAGAGCGTGAGCCCGTTATAAACGCTCGGGCAGATCGAAAGGAAGCGCTCTAAATTCTTTTTCGATGTGATGATCCTCGGGATCGAGAATATGCTCCAGGGCGGATCGTCCGGATGGATCGCCATCTTGACCTTGGCCGCCTCCGCCGCGTCGATGACCGGCTTTAAGAAATAGGTAAGGTTTTCCCAGAGCTCCTCCTCGGTCATATGCCTGTAAAATTCCAAAAGGCGCTTAAGCTCGTCCTTTTTATAGCTTGAGTCCCACCCGGGAAGTGAAAGTGTGCCCTTTTCCGGGTCGATCGCGCGGATGGACTCGGTTATGTATGCAAGTGAGTTCGACCCGTCCTCGTTGGGATAGTTTAAGTCACTCCTCGTCCAGTCGAACACCGGCATAAAGTTGTAGCAAACGCAGTCGATGCCGGCCTTGCCGAGGTTTTTTATCGTTTCGCAGTAGTTTGAGATGAGCCTGTCGCGCGAGGGAAGACCCATCTTGATGTCCTCGTGCACGGGAACGCTCTCGATAACGGAGAGCTTAAGTCCCGCGTCCTCGACCGTCTTTTTAAGGGCGAGAATCTTGTCAAGAGGCCAGACCTCGCCGACCGGCACGTCGTAAAGCGCGGTGACGATGCCCGTAACGCCCGGGATCTGCCTGATGTGCGAAAGCGTCACCGGGTCGGACTCGCCGTACCACCTGAATGTCATTTTCATAATAAAATTTCCTTTCCGCCCGCCTTCGCGCTTTCATACGCGGCGAAAACGGTTTTTAATGTGCCCGTCACCATTCCGGGATCGGCGCCGCGTCCGTAGCCGTATATCTCGGCAAATTCCGCTTCGTGCCCTGCTCCCCAGCAAGCCTTGCCGGGCGCGTCGGGCGAGTCGGCGGCTAAAAATACGCCGTTTTTGTAAAGCGAATAGTTGTCGTAGCGGTAGGTCGCGTTTTCAAAATAGTACTCGATGAACGGCGCAGAGTCGACCGCGTTCGCGTTCGTCGCGAAAAAGTTGAGCGTCGCGCCGGAGGAGAAGCGGCAGAAAACGCTTGCTGTGTCCTCAACCTCGATGACTCCCTTTAATGAATTATTCTGCATCACGGCGCTGACCGCTTTCACGTCGCCCCCGACAAGGAGCGCAAGGTCGAGCGTGTGTATCGACTGGTTGATCAGAACTCCGCCGCCCTCGGTCGCCCATTTTCCGCGCCATGCGCCGCTGTTGTAATACGCCGCGCCGCGGTTCCATGTGTGGTTCGCCTTGATTCCAAGTAGCTTGCCCGTGACCGTCCCGTCAATGTCTGAAAGGAGCGCCTTTATCGCGTTGTTGTGGCGGTTCTGGAAAATATAGAACACCCTCGTCCTGTCCCACGACGCCATGACGGAAAGCTCCTCTCTCGTCATCACGGCCGGCTTTTCGGTGACGGCGCACTTGCCTGCGTCAAGAACAGATGAGATCATCCCGCAGTGCAGATAGTGCGGCGTGCAGATGTGATAGTATTCGTTTTGGGAATCGGCGAGCGCGGCCTCAAGCGAATAATACGCCTTCGCGCCGCATTTTGCGGCCAGGCGGTCGGCTCTTTCGGGCACAATGTCGCAGACAGAGACGATGCGCGCCTCTTCGATCTTCGACAGCGCGTCGGCATGAGTTCCTGAAATCGCTCCGCACCCGACGATGCAAACGTTTTTCATAACATAACCTCCCTTAAAATAAGGCTCTATTAATAATACTAATAAATGCCGGGTCGGTTGTCAATGCAAATTTTTATAGTTTAATGAAACTTTTTTACTGTTTGGTTAAAGCCCTGCCCCGTGAGGTAATTATAGCTCTCGGCGAGCGCGTCAAACGGGTCTCCCTTGCAGATGTCCTGCTCCACCGCGGCATAGGAAGCGCCGGATAGGACGGACGCGGAAATGATCGAGTCCCAGTCAAGGTTTCCGCTGCCGACGGGCGCCATTATCACGTTATTCGTACCCGGGTCGACCGCGAGATCTTTAAAGTGCATGAGAGCAATGCGGCCGGAGTATTTTTTGATGACCTCGGCCGGGTCAACTCCCGCGAAGGCGATCCAGTAGGTGTCCAAAATGAACTTGTAGCACTCACTCGGCGTCGAGGCGGCGATAATATCCAGAACAAAACGGCCGTTAATCTTCGCAAATTCCGCCGCGTGGTTGTGATAGGTAAAGATGAGCTCGTTCATATAGAGCCTTTTTGAAAGCTCGGCCGTCTTTTTGATAAAGTCCGAAAGCGCGTTCGGATCGCGGTTATATTCCCACGGCATCGAGCCGATACCGGCATAGGGCGAGCCGATCGTCTTGTGAAAGGCGACCTCGGCCTCAAAGTTATTTAAAAAGGAATCCAGGGGTCGGTGCGTGGCAACGGCGCGCACGCCGTATTCGTCGCACACCGCGCGTATGTCCTCTGCTTTTATGTCCCCGATGCCGGAGACCTGAACTGTCTTATAGCCGATGGCGGCAACCTTTTTGACGGTTTCGGCAAATTCGGGAAGCGTTTTGCAAAAGTCGCGCACCGTGTAAAGCTGGGCGCAAATATTTTTATCCATTTTGGTTCTCCTTTTTGCTTTCGCTGATCTTCTCTTTAAGGAATGCGACATATTCGTCGTGAGGGAAGTTTTTCGTATCGACAAACGCCTTTTTATAGTCGGAAAGATACATCGCGTCGGCAACCGTCACGCCGAAAATGCCTTCCTCGCCGGGCGCTAAGAGCGCCTCGCCGTTTAAGAGCGCCTCGGCGTAGTTGTTAAGTATTCCGACATGCTGATCCCCCTGCCCCATAGTGCCGAAGTCGATGTGCTCAGACTCGGGGCACCCGAACGGCACGGTATTCGTTTTGTCAAACTCGGGCTCTGAAATCTTTAAGCGGTCAAACGTCATTTTCCCGTTTTCGATAACGATCTTTCCCATATCGGCCGCGATCTCGAGCCTGTTCGTGCCGGGCGCTTCCGCCGTGGATGTTATGTAGGTTCCGGTCGTGCCGTTATCGTATTTTAAGTATGCCGTCACCTCGTCGTCGACCTCAATGTCGTGATACTTGCCGTAGGAGCAGTCCGCCAAAATATAGTCGGGCATGCCGAACATCCACTGCCAGAGGTCAAGCTGATGCGGATTCTGGTTGACTAATGTTCCGCCGCCCTCTGTCGACCAGTGCGAGCGCCACGAGCCGCTGTTGTGATATGCGTTCGGGCGGTACCAGTCCGTGATGGTCCACGAAATGCGCTTGATGTGGCCGAGAGAGCCGCTTTTCACCATCTCGCGCACCTTCTGATACATCGGATTCGTGCGCTGATTGAACATGATGCCGAATAACAGGCCGCTCTTTTTCGCGGCATCGTTCATTTCGATAACCTGCTTTGTATATACCCCGGCCGGCTTTTCGGTGAGCACATTGATGCCTGCGGCAAACGCCTTTTCGGCCAGAACCGGGTGATCGTAGTGCGGAACGGCAATGAGCACCGCGTCCAAAAGTCCGCTTTTTAACATCTCGTCATCGTCCGTGAACACCGGAACGCGATACATTTCTTCGGCCTTTTTCGCCTTTTCGGGGTCGGTGTCGCAGACGGCGGCAAGCGTCATCTTGGGCACGAGGCCCGTCATAATGCTTTTTGCGTGCCCCTGACCCATGTTGCCGAAGCCGATGATCCCCATTCTCACCTTGTCCGGGTTGTAGCCGGCCTTTTTGAGCTCGCCCATTAGTGAGGAGTGCGCCAGCGCGAACTTATTAAAGTCAGCGCTTCCGGAAACGGCTGTCTTTTCCTTGCCCTCAAGCGCGGCAAGGCCGTTAAATTCGCCGAGGTGCGGCTCGAGCGATAAAAAGAGGGAGCGGCCCTCGTCCTTTAAGGTCTTTAATATTTCGGCAACGTGGCCGATTCCCTGCCCCGCCGGAACGACCGCGCCGGTGGGCAGTGCGTCCTTAATGTGCATATAGGCGATGTAGGGCGAGAGGAGGTTAAAGGCCTCTAATGTGTCGCACCCGGTCTGGATGAAGTTTGCCGGGTCGAAAACGCCCTTGAAATGGTCGGAATAAAGCTCGTCAAAGATGATCTTGCAGCAATCGTGCGTCGCGCCGAAAATACCCTTCTCGTTCTCGTGGAGGAGCAAAACACCCTCCTTTTCGGCGTAATCGGCCATTCTTTTAAGGCGCGCGATGACCTCGGAGGTGTATTCGGCCGCCTTGTGCCCCTCGGGAATGTAGAAAGAGAAAATGCGAATGTTTTTTGTGCCCAATATCTTCGCGATCGCGACCGTGCGGCAGAACTTCTCAAAGTGGGGCTCAAAATCGTTGGTTATCATGATCTTGCCGATGGGCGAGCCGATGGAAGACGCTTTTATAAAGTGCGAGTCCATCTTGGCGCGAAGCGCCTTTGCCTCGTCGTCGGTCAGGTCGGAAATGTTCTTGCCGTCCACTCCCCGCGGCTCGAAATAGCGGATGCCGAGCGTGTTTAACCCGGCAAACTGTGCGTCAATATCGGGCGAGATCTCGTCGGAAAAGCCCGAGATTTCAAAATGGTGATACATAAAAATGCCTCCAAGCGTTTTTTCTTTAGTATAATACAATTTTCGCTGTGATTCTATGCTTAAATTGACCAAAACATTGCATATATTGACTTTTTAGAAGCGAGAGGGTATAATTAATTAAAGGCAATATAAGAGCTTTTCCTGTGTGAGACGGGAGGATATTGCCGCATTATACACCAAATAATTCCTGCTTAACTAAAAGGAGGCGGAATATGAACGGATTTTCGATCACCGAGAGCGTCGATCTTGCGCCCTCGAACGACAATTTCAGACTGCACACTCATGACTACTACGAGCTTTTCGTATTCGGCGAGGGGGACGCGTGCCACATAGTCGAGGGCTCGTCCTATCGGCTTGAAAAGGACGATATGATCATTCTCCGACCGGACGAGATGCACCGCGTGCGCCATAACTCACCGGCGAAATACCGTCGAACGGTCATAAGCGTCGGGAGCGACTTTTTCCGCGCAAACTGCCCGGAGTATGAACGCTTCTTCTGGAGCAGGGAGTGCGGAAAGCAAAACCTTCTGCCCTCCGAGGTCTGCCGCGCCTTCGGAGTGACGGACGCGCTTTCACGCGTCAAGGCCTACAGCTCGGATTATAAAAAGGTGTCCGAGCCGGCGGCCAAGGCGGCGTTTATCGAGATGCTCTACCTCGTTTCCCGCGCGGCGGACAGAAGCCGTAACGCGGCCGCATACGGCAAGACTGCACCCGTCATCGCCTACATAAACGGCCACATCGCGGAGGATATAACGCTATCCTCGCTCGCCGAAAAATTCTTTATGTCAAAGGCGTATCTCAGCCGCCTTTTCCACACGTCGACCGGGCTCACCGTCGGCGAATACCTCGCACGAAAGAGAGTACTTGAGGCGGAGCGCTGTTACAGGGAAGGCATGAGCATTACCGTCTCGTGCCTCGCGGCCGGATTTTCGGATTATTCCTCGTTCTACAGGACATATAGAAAGGTGCGTGGCCAAAGCCCCAGAACCGGCATGAAAAGATGCATATAAAATTTTCGTTTTGGTAACTGATTAAAGTCTCATTCGGGGCGGCTTGTGCCGCCTCGTTTTATTATATTTTATAATATATTTTAAAAATAAAAAGCCCCTATACGCCAAAACTTAACTCTTTCATCACATTGTTTCATCCTTTTCGGTTAAAGGTTTAAGGTTTAGGGTTTAGGGTATAAGGTTTAAAGTATAGGGTTTAAGGTTTAAGGCCGTGTTTGTTTGGTGAAAGACAGGTGCAGGCACGGTGAAAGTTTGGTGCTTGTTTGGTGAAAGCATAGTGAAAGCACCGTGCCGGTTTGGTGCTCTCACTGTGCTTTTTGAGTGCAGGATCAGACCTCTTTATAGGTGAATTTCTCCCACGGAATGAGGACAGCGGCCTTTTGTGTGATTATTTCGTCAATGTGCAGAAGGAGCGGAAAATCTGCGCCGTCAAGCACGCCCTTTTTGATGTTCATCTTTACCGCACGCGCAACTCTTTCGGCAACGACCAGCGATTCAAGCGTCACCCCGTTGAGGGCCTCCTTTGCCTCGTCAATATTTTTTCCCTCGCCCAGAAGAATGCCGACAAGACGCGTTCTTCCGCCGTAAACGGTGACATAAAGATCGCCCGCGCCGACGCAGAGGTTGTTTAGTGACAGAGCGTTCTGGAATTTTAAAAGGCGGTACATTTCCTTCACTGCCTGGCCGAACACCGCCGCCTGGGAATTGAAATGGAGCGTGTCGTTCCCGAAGCTTTTGCGGTTTAGGCCGATCGTCAGCGCTATGCCGAGCGCGTAGCCGTTTTTCAGCGCAACGGCGCTTTCGATGCCGGTAACGTCGGTCGTGATGCTTATGTGGTAATAGTCGGTCGCAAGGTAGCCCCTTATGCGTTCGAGGATATTGATGTCGCTGCCGCAGAAGCTCACCTCCGTCTGGTCGTGGGCGACGAGCTCATAGCTTGTGCACGGGCCGCCGACCGCATTTAACGGCAATTTTCTGCCGAGCTCTGAAAGTCGCGTGTTCCAAATGTCGGGATAGGTCAAAAGCCTGCCGTCCTCCGTGTCGAATAAGCCCTTGGTAACAGTCAGGACAGGCGTGTTTTCGGCAATGGCCGGCAGAACCTTTTCCGCAAACCAGTCGACGCCGAAACTGCTCACGCCGCCGATCACGAGGTCCGCGCCCGAAAGCGCAGTTTGAAGCTCTTCGATTTGGTAAAATTTCACGCCGTCCGGAAAGTCTTTTTCGAATTTTGGGTGTCTGTTTTCTTTAAGGCAGGCGCTGATGATCTCCCTGTCAAGATGTGTGCCGACGAGGCGAACCTCGTGACCGTTCTCCCTCGCCGGAAATGCGAGCGCGCTGCCCATCATTCCGGAACCGACAATTGTAATAACAGCCATAGTAAAGCTCCTTTTCTGAAAATATTTGAAATATATTGAAAAACTTTTGAATTTACTGTATAATTATATAACGGTATCCACACAAAATCAAGGTGTGGAGCGAATTATGAAAGATTTTCAAACTTTTTCATCGGAGGTAAGTTTATGATTTCATATGTCCGTCAGCAGGAGATAATGAACTACTTGAAGGAGAAGCAATTTGCCACGGTGGGGGAGCTTGCCGCGGCGGTCTATGCGAGCGAATCGTCGGTTCGGCGCGACATTTCGGAGCTTGAGAAAAGGGGCTGTGCCTGCCGTGTCTACGGTGGCGTCGTCCTTCCGGAGTATGCGAACAGCGTCATGCCCGTGAGCCTGCGCGACGCGTCACATTCCGAGGTGAAAAACGCGCTCGCGAGGAGGGCGGCAAACTATGTCTCGGACGGGGACACGGTCTTTATGGATGGGTCGTCCACGGTACGAAGGATCATAAAGCACCTTTCCGGCATTAAGAATCTTAAGATCGTGACAAATAACTGCCGGATATTTGAGGGAAATCGCGACAGCGACATTAAGCTTTACTGCACCGGCGGCCGTTTCGTTCCGCAAAGCGGCATTTTCACGGGTACGTCGGCTGAGGAATATATCCGGAATGTCAATGCGGATATTATGTTTTTCTCAAGTCAGGCCATATCGGAGACCGGCACGGTGAGCGACGTGTCGGAGGAGGAGACTGCTCTTCGGAAGGTCATGCTCTCGCACGCCAAAAAGAAGATTTTTTTGTGCGACTCGTCAAAGTTCGGGCTCGTGAAAACGTTCACCCTCTGCACGAAGGACGATATAGACATGATAATTTCCGATAAGGCATTGCCGTGGGAGTAGCGGCGCGGCGGAACCGTGAGCGCCCTACAGTGCACTAAATGAGGACGAAGAAACTGACAAATAAAAAAATATTAAATTTTTGATTTTCACTTGATTTTTTCTGAAAAGAGCATATAATATAAGTGTAAGAAATTCGGAAAATCAGAAACATTGAACGAGGTGTTTTTATGTTAGCGGAAATCAGAGGACGTTCTCAGATAACCATACCGTCGGAAATTATAAAAAAGCTCGGTATTTCGGAGGGCGATAAATTCGAGATTATGGAAAAAGACGGCGGTATATTCCTTTGCCCTGTCGTTGTCTACCCGAAAGACAAAATTGCAAAAATCGCAAAAATACTGAAAGAGTCGGAAAATGATACGAAAAAACAGCCGGCATTTGAAAGCGTGGAGGATATGTTTTCCGATATGGGGATTGACATAGACAATGTATAGGCTCAAATACACAAAGGAATTTGAAAGGGATCTGAAAAGGCTGTCTGCGGCTGAACAAAAGCAGACGGCAAATAAATTAAAGCTCTTAATGCAAAATCCTTTTTATCCGTCGCTTCGTACAAAAAAGGTACAGGGACTTGACAATGTGTTTGAAATGAGTGTCAATATGGATATTCGCATTTTATGGCGTTATGAAAATGGCGTTATAATTCTACTGATAGACATAGGACATCACAAAGACATATTGGGACTTTAACTAAACTGAACGAAAGTAAGCAGCACTGTAAATGAATATTTATATAGCAAAAAAGCCCGCGCAAAGCGCGGGCTTTAATAATTTCTTTAGTTGAGGATCGCAAGCTCTGTCTCTTTGTCGAAAAGGTGGAGTCTGTTCGTGTCGAACGCGATCTCGAGCTTCTCGCCGGGCTTTGCCTGTGTTCTGGGGTTAACTCTTGCAACAACGTGAGTTCCGTCGATGTCGAGGTGCAAAAGTGTGTCCGAACCGAGCGACTCGGTAAGATCAACGTCAACGGTTGCCTTGCTCGAATCCATCGTCGCGAGATAAACTTCCTCGTCGTGGATATTCTCGGGACGGATACCCATGATAACTTCCTTGCCGATGTATTCGGGGCAGGTCTCAAGAAGCTGTTTAGCCTTGCTTTCAACAAGGAAGATCTTGTGGCCTTCGCCGAAGGAAAGGGAAACCTTGTCGCCCTCTTTGTCAAGCTTTGCGTTGATGAAGTTCATCTCCGGGCTTCCGATGAAGCCTGCAACGAAGAGGTTTACGGGGTGATCGTAAAGCTCCTGCGGAGAGTCAACCTGCTGAATGTAACCGTCTTTCATAACGACGATCCTTGTACCCATCGTCAAAGCCTCTGTCTGGTCGTGGGTAACGTAGATAAATGTTGTCTGAAGTCTCTTATGAAGCTTGGAAATCTCAGCTCTCATCTGAACACGAAGCTTCGCGTCAAGGTTGGAGAGCGGTTCGTCCATCAAGAATACCTTGGGCTCACGCACGATAGCACGGCCGAGCGCAACTCTCTGGCGCTGACCGCCGGACAAGGCCTTGGGTTTTCTGTCAAGAAGATGGCCGATGTCAAGAATCTTGGCAGCCTCTTCAACTCTTCTCTTGATCTCATCCTTCGGAGTCTTGCGGAGCTTAAGACCGAACGCCATATTATCAAACACTGTCATATGGGGATAAAGAGCGTAGTTCTGGAAAACCATGGCTATATCTCTGTCTTTGGGTGCAACGTCGTTCATCAGCTTGCCGTCTATGTAGAGCTGACCGCTGGAAATGTCCTCAAGACCTGCGATCATACGAAGGGTCGTGGACTTACCGCAGCCTGACGGTCCTACAAGAATGACGAACTCCTTGTCCTCAATTTCAAGACAAATATCGTTAGCGGCAATAACTCCGCCCGAATATTTCTTGTAGATGTTTCTTAAACTTAATCCTGCCATAGTTATATATTTCCTCCTAAAATTAATACATATCCATCTGAATTTTACAGATAATAATAGGATAGCATAAATCGGCTTAAAATAATAGTGTGTTTTTCAACAAAATAAAAAAAGTATCTTTGGCACAATTGCATAAAAGTATCTAAAAAACTTTTTCGGAGGGCAAAAACGGGCGGTATTCGCCGGGCGACAATGACTCGTCCAGGTCAAGCCTGCCGATCCTTACGCGCTTTAGATAAAGGACGCGGTTGCCCAAGGCCTCCAGCATATATTTAACCTGGTGAAATTTCCCCTCGGAAATTGTGAGATACGCCTCAAATTCCGATATCGGGCAAAAGACGGCCGGAAGCGTTTTGTGTCCGCCCGGGATATACACCCCTTCGGACAATTTTGCAGTGTAATCCTCCCCGATCGGGAGTTCGGTTTTTAAATAATAGGTCTTGTCCACCTTCTTGCCGGGCGAGGTGACGCGGTGCGCAAAATCCCCGTCGTCGGTCAAGATCAAAAGTCCCTCGGTGTCAATGTCGAGCCGGCCGACAGGGAAAAGTCCGCGCTTTTTAAGTTTGTCGGAAAGAAGATCGGTGACGGTTTTGTAGGTCTTGTCACTCGTAGCGCTGACAACGCCCGCGGGCTTGTTTAACATAATGTAAACATGCTTTAAATATTCGGCTTCCTTGCCCGAAAGCGTCACCGAATCGGCCTCGGAAACATTCATCCCGGCGTCTTTTGCCGTCCATCCGTTCACCGTGACCGCGCCTTTTTTTATCTTTTCTTTTACCTCGCTTCTTGAAAGAGAGAAGGCGGAGGCTAAAAATTTATCAAGCCGCATTTTCGCTCCTTTTACTGAGCGGCAGCATGAAGCCCGAAAGAGCGGGATCGCATATGTCGCCGCCGCAGATCCTTTTGTTATCGATCAATATGTTGGCATAAAGCGCGTCCTCTCCCGAGAGACGAAAGCTCATTTTTGTGACGGTGCGGCCGCGAAGGGGCGTTAAGTCAAAGCCGGCCTCGCGGTTTAAGGCACTGTAATTTTCATAGACCGGACCGAACCCCTCGGGCACGGAAACCCGTGTAACCTCAAAGGGCGCGCCCTCGGGCGCATAGCCGAGCGATTCCAAAAACGAGCGGCAGAGCGCAACGTCCTCATCGTCCGAAAAGGCGGAGAATGCGAGCGCACCGGCGATTATAATAACGAGCGCCGTGAAGAGAAGAACCTGATTTTTTTTGAAAACGAAAAACATATATTGCACCCCTTTTTATAATTATATATTAAAAAGGGGCACATTTATTACTTTTTTATTTCGGCAAGCGCCTTTGCCAGCTGGTCGGGACATGAAGTGCCCTTAAAGCCGCACTCGATGCCGGACAGGATTCCGATAAGCTCGTCGGCGCGCCTGCCCTCGCAAAGAGCGGCGACGCCTTTTGTGTTGCCGTTACAGCCGCCCTCAAAGCGGACGTTTGTTACAATGCCCTCTTCGTTCACGTCGAACGATACCGAACGCGAGCATGTGCCCTCGTTTTTGTGTGTGTAAGTCATAGTGATCCTCCTTTTGTAAAGTCTCGATTTTGAATATTTTCGTCAATACAGCGCCATATCGCAAGGTAATCCTCCCCGACGCGGAATAGTCGTGATTTTTCAGCCGGGTGCGCTTTTTTTCGGGCGCTGACCTCATAAAAGCTCGCGGGGAACGTGGTTCGGGTCGTCGGAGAGAAGCCCCGTCTCCTTAAGGAGCGAGAACCCAGTCTGTCGGAGCGCCTCATAGACCACGACCGCGACGGAGTTTGAAAGGTTTAAGCTCCGCGCCTCGCCGATCATCGGAATGCGGACCGTTCGCTCCGGGTGCTCCCAGATGAGCGTTTCGGGGAGGCCGCGCGTCTCTTTCCCGAAAATGAGAAAGTCCCCGTCCTCATACGAAACGTCCGAATAGCACTTGTCGGCCTTCGTGGTGGCATAGAAAAATCTGCCGCCGGAGTTTTTTGAAAAAAAGTCCGAAAGTCCGTCATAATATGTAATGTCGAGCAGGTGCCAGTAGTCGAGCCCGGCGCGCTTTAACTTTTTATCGTCGATCTCGAAGCCCAAGGGGCGCACGAGGTGAAGGCGCGAGCCCGTCGCCGCGCAGGTGCGCGCGATGTTGCCGGTGTTCTGCGGAATCTCCGGCTCAACCAAAACGATGTTAAACATTAAAAAACCTCTTTCTCATTCCCCAAGCCCGAAATACGCGCCCGGAACAGAGCCGACGATGACGGTTTCCGACACGGGGATCTTAACTTTTCTTGTGAGTGTTTCCGAAAACGGATATACCGCGCGGAGCGTTATCTCCGCATTTATGTAGACGGTGTGCACGGTCTGGTTTATCCCGGCGGAGGAGAACGAGCTCTCAATATCCGCCCCCAAGTTTCCGACCGACATGGCATAGACCCTTACCTTCGGCCCTCTGCCCGATAAAAAAATATTACCCGAGAAGTTGCCTAAGGGAATCGCGACGGCGAGACGCTCCCTGTCGGCCAAAACGGCTGACAGGCGGTTCACATAGGCCGACCTTAAAAGGTTCGCCTTATATGGGTCGACCGAGACCGAGGCAACCGCGCCGCCCTCCGACCGCTCGATCACCGAGATGCCTTCGTAGACCGATGGGTCGATATCCTCGGCGACCTCGTATAATATCGAGTCCCCGAGCGAGGCAAGATTTATCCCGATAATGCGCGAAAAGGCCTTCTGCGCGTTCGTGAAGAAAAGCAAAAGCGCCAATAAAAGAACGCCGAGCGCAAAATACAAAAGGGCAAAGCCGCGCCTTTTTCTTAGTTTAAGCCCGGAAGATATTTTGACCACCTCCACAGGCATATTATGCATAAGTTAAAGAAGCGTTACATATTATTATATACCAAAAATAATCTAAGTGCAAGCAAAATCTTGACTTGACGCGCGTTAAGTGGTAAAATAAATTTATTAAAAATTTTTAGGAGAAATCATGGAAATCGAAATTAACGGCATAAATGTTTCATATGACGACGAGGGCGAGGGAAAGTGCGTGCTCCTGCTTCACGGCTGGGGCGCGAATAAAGAGAGCCTGTCGCCGATTTTTAATACCGTGAAAAAGAGCTTCCGCGCCGTCGCGCCGGATATGCCGGGCTGCGGAAAAACGGGCGAGCCGGAAAAGCCCTGGTGCGCCGCCGACTATGCGGAGTTTATACGCGCGTTCATCGAAAAGACTAAGATACGCCCATTTGCGGCAATCGGCCACTCGAACGGCGGCAGAGTGCTCATCAAAATGTCGGAGGGCGCATTTTGCCCCGAAAAGCTCATTTTGGTTGACAGCGCGGGCTTAAAGCCGCACCGCGGCGCTTCCTATTATATAAAGGTATATACTTATAAGCTCGGGAAAAAAATTTTGTCGCTCCCGGGGATAAATAAAACAGGGCTTTACGAAAAACTGTTAAAAAACGCCGGAAGTGAGGACTACCGCTCTTCAAGCCCCGTGATGAGGGCGACGATGAGCCGCCTTTTGGCGGAGGATCTTTCCCATCTTCTGCCGGGCATAAAGTCCGAAACGCTCCTTATCTGGGGCGAGTGCGACACGGCGACCCCGATCGCGGACGGCAGAAAGATGGAAAAGCTTATAAAGGGGTCAGGCCTTGTCGAGATAAAGGGCGCGGGCCACTTTTCTTATCTTGACAATCCGGGCGTTGCGCTCGGCGCGATCGACTATTTTCTTAAGCATTAAGTCCGGAGGGGAACTATGGAAAACACAGCATTCACACTGTCGGCGCTTTTTTTCGCGGTGTATATGTTTTTCGCGGAAAAGGGCTATATCCACATATTGCAATTAAATTCCTATCGCCCGGAGCGGTATCTTCGCTGGATGGGTGAAAATAAGATGAAGGCGGCGTATCTTCGCGCCGTGATACTTCTTTTCTCGCTCATCGGCGCGGCGGCATCGCTCTCGGCTGAGTATTTCGCGCTCGCGGCGCTCATGGCTTTAAGCGCGCCCTATAAAGTGAAAAAAGCGAAAAAACCGCTTGTTTACACGATGAGGGTGAAAAGGCTTTTCGCCTTCTCGTATATACCGGTGCTCGCCTTGATCGCAGCCGCGGCATTCGCGCCCGGGATATGGAAAAGCGTTATCTTAATTGCCGGCGCGCTTTTGACTCCGTGGGTCGTTTTATTATCGCTTTACATAAGCCTGCCGGTAGAATCGGCGATATCGAGACACTTCGTGAACGACGCGAAAAAGATCCTCGCCGGGCACAAGAACCTTAAAATAATCGGCGTTACGGGAAGCTACGGAAAGACGAGCATGAAATACGCGCTCACCACGCTTTTGTCCGAAAAATACAGCGTGCTGATGACGCCGGGCTCATATAACACCACGATGGGCGTTGTGAGAACAATTCGCGAACAGCTTAAAAGCACGCATCAGATTTTCGTGGTTGAGATGGGCGCGAAAAACATCGGCGACATTAAGGAGATATGCGACCTTGTGCATCCGGACTTCGGGGTCATTACCTCGGTCGGTCCTCAGCACTTAGAGACGTTCGGAACGGTCGATAACGTCTGCCGCACTAAGTTTGAGTTGGCCGACGCGGTGGATGAAAAGGGCGGCACGGTATTTTTAAATGCCGACAACGAATATATCCGCGAATATATAAAGAAGAAAAAATATAAAAACACCGTCACTTTCGGAACCGCAAAGGGAGCGGACTTTAAGGCGGAGAACATAAGCTATTCCGGCCGCGGTGCGGCATTCAGTATAAACGGGCAGAGGCTTTCGACCTCGCTTTTGGGCGACTACAGCGCGGTAAACATCGCCGGCGCATATGCCGTCGCCTCGTCTCTCGGCGTCGATAAGGCGGATATTGCGGCCGCGGTGCGCAAACTAAAAGCGCCGGAGCACAGGCTCTCGCTCATCAAAAACCCGCGCTACACCGTGATAGACGACGCGTATAATTCAAACCCGGCCGGGGCGGCGGCGGCGCTTAACGCACTCTCGCGCTTCCCGGAAAGAAAGATCCTGGTCACCCCCGGAATGGTGGAGCTCGGGTCGGAACAGGAACGGCTCAACACCGAGTTCGGGCGTGAGGCGGCCGGCAAGGCGGACTACATCGTCTTAGTCGGCGAAAAGCAGGCGCCTCCGATCAAAAAGGGCGTTTTAGAGGCAGGATTTCCGGAGGATAGGCTCTACGTCGCGGCTGACATTTCGGACGCGCTGGCCTTTGTCTATAAAATAACGGATGTTCCGTCCGTCGTTTTGCTGGAAAACGACCTGCCGGATAACTTCTTATAATATGACAGTATGAAAGGAAGGTTAAAATGAAAATAAATCTTTTGGTGCTTTTCGGAGGAAGAAGCGTGGAGCATGAGGTCTCCGTCATCTCGGGCGTTCAGGCGATGGCTTCACTCTCCCGCGAGAAATATGAGGTCATTCCGCTCTACATCACGAAGCAGAACCTTTTCTACACGGGCGACGCGCTTTTTGACATCGAAAATTATAAGGATACGGACGCGCTCATCGCAAAGTGTCAGCGCGTTATCCCCGTCAAGAGGGCGGACGAAACGGTGATCGAGCACTACCCGGCCAAAAAGCTCGGCAACAACACCGTCGCGAGGATAGACGCGGCGCTCCCCGTCGTTCACGGCACGAATGTGGAGGACGGCGCGCTTCAGGGCTTTTTGCAGACTCTTGGAGTGCCCTACGCCGGGTGCGACGTTATTTCGAGCGCGGTCGGCATGGATAAATATGTGATGAAGACCGTGCTTCACGACGCGGGAATTCCGGTACTTCCGGGCGTGTGCTTCCACACGAAGGACTATTTCCGCGACCCGGGCGATATTTTGGATAAGTCGGAGCTTGAGATAGGCTATCCCGTCATCGTAAAGCCGGTGAACTTAGGCTCGAGCGTCGGCATCAAGGTCGCCTCCTGCCGCTCCGACCTGGCTGACGCGATCGAGAACGCGGCGATGTATTCCCAGAGGATATTATTGGAGCACGCGATAACGAACCTTCGCGAGATCAACTGCTCCGTGCTCGGCGACTATGTGACGGCGCGCGCCTCGCTTTTGGAGGAGCCCATAACCTCGGGCGAGATTTTAAGCTATGACGATAAATATAAGGGCGGCGCGAAAAATTCCGAGGGAATGAGCGGCGCGTCAAGAAGGATACCGGCCGAGCTTTCGGCAGAGGATACCGAGTATATTAAGAGCCTCGCGGTAAAGACGTTCCGCGCGCTTAACTGCTCCGGCGTTTCGAGGATCGACTTTATGATAGATTCCGATTCGGGCAAGATATATGTAAACGAGATAAACACCATTCCCGGCTCGCTTTCGTTCTACCTTTGGGAGGGCGCGGGCGTGAGCTATCCGGAGCTTTTGGATGAGCTTATCGACCTCGCACTAAAGCGCGAGCGTGAGCGCGAGGGTCTTTCCTTCAGCTATGACACGAACCTTTTGTCCGAGAACAGCTTAAAGGGCTTAAAAGGCTTAAAAGGCGCAAAACGCTGAAAAAATAAAAAAATGCTTGACATAGGGGAAGTATTGTGGTATATTAATAATTGCTTCTCCTTGTGATGAAGCTTTTTTGAAGTGCAAAAAAGAGCGGTCGCTCTTTAGATAATCAGGAGGTATCTTAGAAATGAGAGTAAAGATCACATTAGCGTGCAGCGAGTGCAAGCAGAGAAACTATGACACAATAAAGAATAAAAAGAACACACCCGACAGACTTGAACTTAACAAGTATTGCCCCTTCTGCCGCAAACACACATTGCATAAAGAGGCGAAATAATTAAGGAAGGAAGTGTGGCTGTTATGGCAGATGAGGCAAAGAAGAAAGGCAGCTTTTTCGGCAGAATCGGAAAGTTTTTTAAGGACGTTAAAGTAGAGCTTAAAAAGGTTACCTGGCCGACCAAGAATCAGACAATCAAAAACACGGTCGTTGTACTTGCGTTTATCGCTGTATGCGTTCTTTTGGTTTTCTGCTTCGACCTTTTGTTCCAGACCTTGTTCCAGAAGTTATTCTGATAATTTAATGGAATAACAAGAATAAAGGAAAGGAGGCTCGCCGCTTAAAAAGGCGCATTAAATGTGCCGGCGAATTTTGTTATGGCTGACAGTTCAGAAGCAAAATGGTATGTTGCCCATACCTATTCGGGCTATGAAAACAAGGTGAAGGACAATATCGAAAAGTCCATCGAAAACCTTGGTATGCAGAACCTTATCTTTGAGGTCAAGGTTCCGGTTGAGGAAATTGTTGAGGAAAAGGAAAACGGCGAGAAAAAGGTTACACAGCACAAGATTTTCCCCTCCTATGTCTTCATTAAGATGATAATCACCAACGACAGCTGGTATGTTGTCAGAAATATAAGAGGCGTAACGGGCTTTGTAGGCCCCGGGTCGGACCCCGTTCCGCTGACGGACGATGAGATCGTCCGCATGAATATCGAAGAGAAACCCGTCACGGTCGACTTTGCGGTCGGCGACAGCGTGAGGATCACGGACGGGCCCTTCACGGATTATGTGTGCACGGTCGAGAAGATCGATACCGAGCGCCACATCGTCACCGTTTTAGTTCCGATGTTCAACGGCGATACGCCTGTTGAACTTGAATTCGGGCAGATCGAGGTTTTATAACCTGTTAATAAGCCTTAGGGCTTGTTATATAAGTGGGAGGATTTTTATCCGCTCTTTGGCACGGGTCACCCCCGTGTTTACCACAATTTTATTAAGGAGGTGCATTTTAAATGGCTCAGAAAATAGTGGGTTACGTTAAACTCCAGATTCCGGCAGGAAAAGCTACTCCGGCTCCGCCCGTTGGCCCGGCACTCGGTCCTTACGGCGTATCCGCACCGCAGTTTGCGAAGGAATTCAACGAGAAGACATCGAAGGACGCAGGTCTTATCATTCCCGTTGTAATCACGATCTATGCGGACAGAAGCTATTCCTTCATTCTTAAGACTCCGCCGGCTGCAGTTCTTTTAAAGAAGGCTTGCGGTATTGAATCGGGAAGCGGCGTGCCGAACAAGACAAAGGTTGCTACTGTTAAAAAGGAAGATGTAAGAAAGATAGCAGAGCAGAAGATGCCTGACCTGAACGCGGCATCGGTAGAAGCTGCAATGAGCATGATTGCCGGAACGGCAAGAAGCATGGGTATTGTAGTAGAGGACTAATAATTTAATTTTGTGGGAGAAAGGATACTTTCGTATAACCACAGGGAGGTTTTGAATTTGGGTAAGAAATATATAGATAGTGTAAAAACTATCAACTCCGCCGAATTATATGATCCTGCTGATGCGGTTGCTCTCGCAAAAAGCACAGCGAAGGCTAAATTCGACGAAACAATTGAATGCCACGTAAGACTCGGTGTTGACTCCCGTCATGCTGATCAGCAGGTAAGAGGCGCAATCGTTCTTCCTCACGGCACAGGCAAGAAGGTAAGAGTTCTTGTCTTCGCTAAGGGGGACAAGGTTGACGAGGCATTGAAGGCAGGCGCTGACTATGCCGGAAGCGAAGAGCTTGTGGCAAAGATTCAGGGCGAAAACTGGTTTGAATTCGACGTTGTAATAGCAACTCCCGACATGATGGGCGTTGTGGGACGTATCGGTAGAGTGCTCGGTCCTAAGGGACTCATGCCCAACCCGAAGTCCGGAACCGTTACGATGGACGTTGCAAAGGCAGTTGCCGAGGTTAAAGCAGGTAAGATCGAGTACCGTCTTGATAAGACGAACATCATCCACTGCCCGATCGGCAAAGCGTCATTCGGCGCAGATCAGCTCAAGGAAAACTTTGACGCGCTCTTAGGTGCGATCGTTAAGGCTAAGCCCGCGGCTGCAAAGGGTCAGTACATCAAGAGCGTTGCTGTTGCAAGTACGATGGGCCCCGGCATCAAGATCAATCCGGCAAAGGTCGGCTGATTTTAGTGCTTGACAAACAGGCTTTAATGTGTTAAAATATTAAATGCAGTTGTTCCGCAGACAGCAGGCATAAAGGTAAGCCCTGCCGAGGAAGTGCAAAATCTTTAAGATTTATGCGGCTTTCGTTTGCGGACGGCAAGCCGCTTTTTTGCGGCTTTTGAATAAAATGAAGGAGGTGCCTATAAATGCCCAGTGCACAGGTTTTGGAACAGAAGAAGCAGATCGTTACAGATATGGTCGAGAAGCTTAGAAATTCTCAGGCAGGAGTTTTCGTTAACTACTGCGGTCTTACTGTTGAAGAAGATACAGAGCTTCGTAAGAAATTCCGTGAGGCAGGCGTTGAGTACAAGGTTATCAAGAATACGTTAACATCCAGAGCGGCAAAAGAGGTTGGATTCGAAGCGTTGGATCCCATCCTTAACGGCCCCACAGCTTTGGCTGTAAGCGCGGACAACCCGGTTGCTCCCGCTAAGGTAATCGGCGAATTTTCCAAGAAGCATGAAGCCCTTCAGGTTAAAGCAGGCTTTATGGACGGCGCGCTCATCTCGATAGAAGAGATCAAAAAGCTCGCTGACACACCGTCGAGAGAGGAACTCTTGGCAAAGATGATGGGCAGCATGAAGTCGCCTGTTTCCGGCCTCGTAAGATTGCTTAACACAATCGTTGAAGGCGGCGTGGAAATGGTTGACCTTGCAGCTAAAAAAGCAGCTGAAGCTCCGGCAGAAGAGCCGGCGGCAGCTGAAGAGCCCCAGGCGTAATTAATAAAAATAAGATATAAAACGGAGGTAAAAATCATGGCAGATCTTACAAAGATCCTTGACGAAATCAAGGAATTAAAGTTATTGGAAGTAGCAGAGCTCGTTAAGATGATGGAAGAGGAGTTCGGCGTTAGCGCAGCAGCGGCTGTAGTAGCAGCAGCTCCCGGCGCAGGTGCGGCAGCAGCAGAAGAGAAGACTGACTTCGACGTAGTTCTTACAGAAGCAGGCGCTCAGAAGCTTCAGGTTATCAAGGTTGTTCGTGAAATCACAGGTCTTGGTCTTAAGGAAGCTAAGGACGCTGTTGAGAGCGCTCCCACAACCCTTAAGGAAGCTATCGGCAAGGAAGACGCTGAAGCTTACAAGGCTAAGCTTGAAGAAGTTGGCGCAAAGGTTGAACTTAAGTAATTTATACTTACTGCCTAAAATGCGGACAGGTTTCTGTCCGCATTTTTTGTAGGCAAACGGAGGTCTTTTTATGTATAATGAGCTTACGAAAATTGACATCGCGAAAATGAAAGAGGAGATCGAGTACCGCCGGGTCACGCTCCGCCACGAGCTTTTGGAGGAGGTCAAGCGCACGAGGGCATACGGCGATCTTTCCGAAAACGCCGAATATAAAGAGGCAAAGCGCTTAAAGAATAAAAACGAGAGCCGCATAAGGTATCTTGAGAATATGATAAAGACCGCGCGTGTGATCGAGGATAGGTCCGCGCCGGACACGGTCGGCCTTTATGACATCGTGCGCGCGCACGTTCCTTCGATGGATATGGATATGGAGTTTCGCATCGTCACGACCGTGCGGAACGATTTTGAACATAACCTCATCAGCAAGGAATCGCCTTTCGGGCGCGCGGTGCTCGGCAAAAAGGTGCACGAGACCGCCGAGGTGGACGCGCCGAACGGAAAATATACGGTCGAGATTACCGAAATAATCAAGGCGGAGGATGATGAATCCGCGCCCTTAAATTCCTTCTGATAGCCGTTTTTACGGGCTTTTCGGAGGATTTTGACAAAAAAGAGAGAGTAAAATTTTTTGTTTTGAAAGGTGAGCGACGCAAAAAATTCTGTATTAAGCCAGAAATTGACAGTAAAGTCTAAACTGCGCAAAATCTCTGTGCAGGCATACGAAAATATGGCAAAAACAGGTGAATATCTTTGGCTATTTTGTATCTTTACATTAACGCTTCAGAGTGCTAAAATAAGTGACGTTCCGAAAAAGGAAATGAAAAAATTTATTATTTAATGGAGGAAACAACAATGATGCAGACGTTGACGCTGACGCTGAGAACAACAACGAGGTTGTTGACGAGAACGTTGACGCTAACGTTGATGAGAACGCTGACGCTAACGTTGACGAGAACGCTGACGAGAATGCTGACGCAAACGCTGACGAGAACGCTGACGCTCCTGCAGAGGACGCTGCCGCTGACGAAGCAGCTGCTGAGTAATTAAAACTCAAACTGAAAAACGCACCTTCCGGTGCGTTTTTTTGTTTTAAACTTCAGCACGGCTTAGGCAGGGCTTTTAAAGGTTTAGGCAGAACATTTTAAAGGCTCCTCCTGACGGGGGGAGCTGTCATTTTCGGAGAAAGTGACTGAGGGAGAGACAACCTCGTGCTCACCTCATTAGAGAACCGTAGGGGAGGATGATCGCATCCTCCCGTCCTGACGATACGCACTCACCCGCGGTTCGTCGTAAACGCCGAACCCTACAGTTGCGGGAATGCGCACCGCAGGGTTGATTCTCATAATCGACCGTCCGATGAATATGCGCCTCACGGCTCGGCGCATTTTTTGTCTTGAAAACCGAATAGAACTGTGATATACTGGACAAAACATTCGGAGGGGAAATATGAAATATTTTGAAAAATTCACGTCTGCCGCGGTTGACGAGAGCTTTTTTAAGGAGGGAAGAAAATGATAAAAACATTTTGCGAAAAATTCGGCTACCCGAAGGAGGCCGAGGAGCAGTTTTCGGCCGTTTACGAAAAGGTGCTTGCCGACGGCGCGGCGCGAAGCGAGATATATGACATTATGGACACATTCTTTATGGGCGCGGACGAGTCCTATATTCCAAAGCTCGACGCGCTGGCGCAAAGGCTTGGTGTCCGCGCGATGGCGCTCTACATGGTCTTTTTCATAATGAGCGAGAAAGCAATAGAATACATATATAATATGAAGGGGTATTCCGGCATCTATTTTGATACCGTGCGCGACACCTACTATAAATGTGAGGAGTGCTTCAAAATGTACGGTTTCTGGGGCACGCATTGCCTCGGCTGGTTCAGGAACTACGCGAAGTGCAACCTCTTCGCGCTCGGAAGACTCCAGTTTCAGCCCTATATTGCGCCGTGGGACAAAGAGGGCTATGTGAAAGCCGGCGATACTGTCTATGCCGTGCACATCCCGTCCGGCGCGCCGTTAAGATATGAGGACGTTTTGGCCTCGCTCGATGAGGCATGCGCCTTTTTCGGGAAAAAAGAGGCGGTCTTTTCCTGCCATTCGTGGCTTTTGTATCCGCCGCAGTGCGAAATGTATGCCCCGGGCTCGAACCTAAAAAAATTCGCGGAGCTTTTTGACATCATAGAAAGCAACGACACGAATGAGGACCTCTGGCGCGTGTTTATGACGCCCGACTGCTCTGACACGTCGAAGCTTACCGCGACGAGCAGTCTGTCAGAAAAGATACTCGCGCGCTTAAAAGAGGGCAAGACGATGGGTCAGGGACTCGGATTTATAAAGTACACACCCGGCATTTTGTAAAAATATGAAAAGGAGTGATTTTAATCACTCTTTTTTTGTAAGGTCATACTTTGGTATGATGACAAACGGAAGATTTAGTGATACAATAAATAATGTAATATTATGATGGAACCACTATGGATGGGAGGCGGTGAGATCAGGTGCCCGGAACGGTTATAACAGAGAGAGTCAGGGAAAAATTCAAGAGTTTTTCGGAGACGGGAAGAGTGTTCTTTATGGGCGCGGCGTTTACAAAAAGAATAGCGGCGGAGATATACCACTATTTTGAAGAGGCGGTCTATCACCGACTTGATATGCCGACGAGGCGCTTTTTGCTTGACCTGTCGCCGTTTGAAAGGTTTGACACGGAGCTTGCGAAAATGGTCACCGACTCTAAGGACGCGGGGGAGACGCTTTCCTCGCTCCTCGAAAACTCGAATATGATGGTCGCCGACACGGAGGGCGGATTTCACTTCTGGTAAATTTTCCGAAACTTCCTCATATGGGAGGACGAACGAACCAGATCGGACGCGCAACGGCGCACGATCATGAGCAGAGGCGCGCTTTTTTATGAGCTTCACGGCAACATCGGAAAAGCCCTTTGCTTCTATGAAAAAAGCGGCGAGAGCGACAAGGTCAGCGAGCTTTTGATCAAAAGTACATATCTGCACCCCGTAATGGGGCATTATGAAGAGCTTGAAGAATATTATCTTTCGCTCGATAAAAAAACGGTGGAGCGAAGCCCGGCGCTGATGCAGGCATTGAGCATGCTCTCGGCGCTCCGGAGCGACTATTTAGAGTCGGAAAAATGGTACGGCAAGCTAAAGCGCTTTGCCGACTCGCTCGAAAAGGGCGACGCGGTGAAAAAGGAGGCGAAAAGCCGCCTCGCGTGGCTGGACATTTCGCTCCCCCAGCGCGGAGTCGATAATCTGACTGAGACTATTCCGGCAGTCTTCACGCTGATGAAAAATAAGGGAATTTCGCTCCCGTCATTCTCGGTCACGAGCGCGATACCGAGCATATTGAACGGAGGGAAGGACTTTTCCGACTGGACGGGGAAGGACGACCTTTTGTATAACACGATAAGGATGCCCGTTGAGGCTGTGCTCGGGGCGGACGGGGTCGGCCTGCCCGACATCGCGATCGCCGAGAGCAAGTTTGAAAAGGGCGAGGACATCGGCGCTCGGATGCTTTCGATCGTTTCGAAAATGAGCGAAATACAGGCCAAGGGAACGAGCGATATTGAGTTCGCCGCGGTCGGTCTTTTGGCAAGAAGCCAGGTTGCCGCCGGGCGGATAGAGGACGCGAAACGCGCCGTCAGCGCACTTTACGAACGGTTTTCGGATGATGAGCATTCGCGCTAAATGCGTGTACGGCAACTATCTTGAGTTCACCGCTCCCGGCATCGGCTATAACAAGTACGGCAAGGTCTATAATGTGTGGACCGAGGGAACGATCACGAATAATCTCGCATTCATCAATTCCAAATCAAGATGCGGCCTTGTTGTCGGCTTCACCTCAAGCGACTCCGAAGTCGAGGACTGCTACTATGACTATGCCTTCGACGGCTCGCGCAGTCAGGCTGACACGATAAAGAACCCCAAGGGCACCTGCGCCTCCAATATGAGCATTGACGATTTGGCGGACGTTTACGGAAAGGCCTTTAGTCAGAGCGATTTTAATTCCGCCTGCAACCCGGAAAATGAAATGAACGGACTTAAGGCCTCCACCTACACAGGCTACGCTCTTATGCAGATAGTTTATGACAATAACGGAACGGAAGAGATCTTGGATATGTTCCCGATATTCGAGGTTCCGGGCAGCGGGTATGATAATATATACCTTTCAAAATCGTTAAACGATTTTTATTATTCCGATACTTTTATCGGCGAAAACGGAAATGTTTATGCACCGAACAATACTCAGAGGATATTCCTCCCGACGGACGGCAGCGTCGTCAAGCTTTACGCTAAAGACAAAAAGGAAAAGATAGAGCCTTACTATGACGGCGGTCCGGTGATGCTCCCCACGACGACGGAGAGCACGCGGGATCTGTCCTCCGGTGAGAACTTTGTAAAGTGGAGAACCTGCCTTTCAAAGGAGCCGACAACAGGTCCTGACACATCCGGCCTGATAGCCATTAACAGACTGTACGGAACCGGAACTCATAACGGAGATAATGCTACATACTCATGGTATGCCGAAGGTACAAAACCGAACGGAACGTTTTATGAGGGCGATGATATATTCCTTCGCTTCAGAATCGGCAGCGGAGTCGAGGCGAATGACGGGACGATTAAAACCGGAGGCTATAACATATATAAAAGCTGGGCGAATGCCACATACAGGATCGGCAAGACTGTTCTTACAGAGGGCAATGCGTTAAACTACTTCACATTTGACGCTCCGACGGGGCAGAAGTACATGACCAACCACTCAATCTATGAGTACCCGACGGTGGCGGCGAGAACCGACGCTATCGTTACTCCTCCGGCAGATTTCACCTTATCCTACGAAACAGAGTCGAGAGCGGCGCTTACAGGTAACCCCGTTGACGCAGGAACGTACAATGTATTGATCTCCTTTGAGGGTCCTAAGGGAAAGACCGTTGCAGGCAACTGGGAATGCGACCCCATTTCGGAGGGAACCGTTCAGCTTAAGATAAACGGCGTGCCCGTGGGCGATCCTGTCACCCCGATAATAAAGGAGACGTCAAAATATCCGTAAGCTCAATTGCACAGCACCTTTTGCCGGAGGTGGAATTCACATGGGAGCTTGTTTTCTCGGGAACGGATAATTACAATCCTTATACCTTCAAGAGCACAAAAACGCTCAAAAAGCAGGACGCGGCCATTACCGTCACCCCATATGGCGATGATGTGATAGCCTAAGGCGACGAACCGTATGTCAGATTCAGAGTTTCAGCTCCTTATGACCTTTCGGATATTATAAACGGTCTTAAAGTGTACGACTATAAGAGCGACAAAACAACCAAATACTCAGAGGATGAGCTTATGCTCGATGTGGAGGAGGGCACAGGAGCGTTTATATACCGGCTTGACAACCCCGTTGCCGGCGAGCACTATATAATCTTTGAATATGCCGGAAACAACATTTACGCGGCGGATAACGTCGAGCAAAAGCTCACCGTCAACAAGCGCCCGGTCACCGTTTCGGTTACAAATACGGAGTTCACCTACGGCGACGATGTTAAGCTCAATTTGAAGCTTGGCGGAAATGTTTACGGCGAAACCTCCAATGTTGACATCGAGGTGACGCTCGAAAAGCCGGGTAAGCGAATAACATACAATAAAGATAACATTTCACTCCCCGGCACTTATAATGTTGACTTTTTAAGCGGCGGCACCGAAAAGATCCCGGCGGGCGAATACACGGTTACGGTCAAGGTAACGCATACAGATGAAAACTCAAACTATTTAAATTTTAATGAGACGCTCACAGGCACTACCGTTACGGTCAATAAGGCGCAGCCGAAACAGGAGTTTTATTATTTCCGGCAATACTACACCTATGACGGACTGGAGAAGGTACCGCGTGTTGTAAAAAGCGAAGCTACCGCCGGCGCTGTTACGGCGATTAAAATCAAGCCCGAGGGAAAAACGGACTATATAACCTCGCCGATAGACGCGGGAAAATACGGCGTTTATATCGACACGGCTGAGACCGACAACTATTACGCAGGGGAAGATCTCTACATCGGCGATATGTAGATAAAGCAGACCGAGCCGGGAGAGAGCGAGCTTAACATAGTCCCGCCCGCAAACCTCACTTACAACGGCGAGCCAAAGGCCTTCGATGTAACGCCGAAGAAGGACTCGGCAGGAGGCGACCTTTTCGAGATTCAGCAATTGGTGTATTATGATATAAACCGCAATGATTTTATTCAGGCGCCGAAGGCACCTACCGAAGCGGGCGACTATACATTAATGGTATACACGAATGAAAGCAAAAACTACAAAGGGCACATTATCCCGATTGACTTCACCATAGCAAAGGCACAGACGGGGGTTGACTTTAATTCGATCGTGTACACCGGCGCGTCGGGTGAACGGCTCGGATACAAGGTTTACTACTATGAGAACGATATCATGGTTTCGGGAAAAATGAAAAAAGCCGGCGAGAACGCAAAATATCCCGAAGACAATTTTGACAATGTTTCATACAAACCGGAGCACACCACCGACTATATCAAAACGGGAAGAATTGCCGACTATGACCCCGCGACGGGCGAATTCACCGTCCGCCTCACAAAAGACGATTACGAAAAAACTGCAACCATTTCCGTATTCCTTCCCTTTAACGGCGACGGTAATTACGAGGCAATACCGGTGGGCTACCAGAACGCAAACATTGCATATTTGAGCGTAGACAAAAAGCCCGTGTCCTTCATGGTAACGGGTGAGGAGCAGACCTATGCGGCCGGCGAGTCGCGCGAGATCACGATCGTGTCCGATGGCACACGTTATATGTCTTCCCTCACAGACGGCGGCGTTAAGATAAGCTACTACCGCGTGAACGAGAATGACGACACGCTCACCCCGGCGAAAAAATGCGTCGAGGAGGGAAGATACTTATACGAGATACAGCTTACCGACGAGGCAGCGGAGCGTTACGATATCAAAAATAGGTGTGTCTACTCTGCACACTACGCGGCTGATCCTAAGACTCCGAATATAGACGAGTATGACAACATCGGATTTATGGACATCAGAACGGCATACACGGCCGGAAAGAACGTCGGTACATATTCCGTAACGCCTTACGGCCTCTCCTCCGATAAGTACGATATCACGTATGAGCCCGGCACGATCACAGTCGAGCCCAAGACGCTTACCGCGTCGGACTTTACCGTGACGGCGGAAAACAGAACCTATGACGGCACATCGGGCGTTAATATCGACAGCGTTCAGCTTATTGGCATACTTCCTACCGACTCCGTAACGGCATCGGCAACGGGCGTGATGTTAAATTCCGACGCGGGAGATAACAAGACCGTCTACGCAAAGGTAACGCTCGACGGTAACTGGGGCGAGGTTTACGCGCTCGACACCGAGTCTGTTCAGACCACGGTCGACATCAAAAAGGCGCTTATCACAGGCATCAAGATTACTGCACAGGACAAGAAATATTCAAAGACGGACGACGCGCTCGTCAGAGTTGACGAGATAACGGGTGTTCTCGCGATGGATGCATCCTTAGTCCGCGTATCGGGCGAGGCGAAGTTTGACACGGCCTCTGCCGGCGATAACAAGACGGTTACATTTATTGCGACCGAGCTCACCGGCCGGAAGGCGGCAAACTATGAATTTGAGTCGCCCGACGCGATGCAGGCGATGGCAGAGGCAAGCATTACGCCTCTTAACGTAACCTTCACGCTCGGCGCGCTCGCTTTCGGATATGACACTGATGAAAAGCCCGTCGCCGTTTCCGCGTTTGACGAGACGGGAGCGGTATTCACAGACTATGACATTGTATACAGAGATGCCGACGGCAACGACTTGGGCTTCGTTCCGAAGGACGCAGGCAGCTATCTTGTCGGCATCGAAATTACCGATTCAAACTATGTGACGGACTACACCGATAAAGAGATGTTCATCATCGAGGCGGATCAAGAGGCGTTGAGCATCTTAGGCCTTCCCGGAACAGTCGCGTTCGGCGATGAGTTCACGCTCGAGGCAATCGGCGGAAGCGGCACGGGCGCCCTTATCTGGGAGTCCTCGTCGCCCGACGTTACGGTTGAGCCCGAGAACGGCAACAGCACGGCCGTAACCGTAAAGATCAACGGCGCGGTCGGCGAAAGAGTCATGATAACGCTTCGCAAAGAGGCAGACAATAACTATTCCGAGGAGGAGACGAAGGTCATCTTCATTCCGGTTGTCGGCGCTAACGTCAAGGTAACCGTCACGGCGACGGACGACGCGGCGGTAACGACCGCGAGAAACGCGGGAAGCTATCTTGTCCGTTATGAGATAACGGACGACAGCTTCAAGGGCTCGGGCTCCGATGTTCTCTACATCAATAAGGCACAGGCGACTATCAGCGCGAAGGATAAAGAAAAGGTCTACGGCGATGAGAACCCCGAGCTTGAGCTTACAGGCCTCTTCGTCGGCGACGAGGCAAGCTATGAGAGCGTTCTTAAAAAGATGTTCACCGTTTCGTGCGAGGCAGATGAAAAGTCGCCCGTCGGCGAATATCCCATCAAGGTTACCTTAAACGAGGGCTATACCTTAAAGGACGACAAGAACTATAACTTCACGATTGGGGAGGACGCTCACCTTACAGTTAAGAAGGCGGTACTCACCGTCACCGTTTCGGACATTGAGCGCACCTACGGCGAGGCAAACCCCGATCCTGAATATAAGATCACGGGCTTTAAGGCGGGCGATACCGGAAAGGTAGTAACCGGCACACCGGTATTCACCTTCAAAGAGGGAACGGACGGGTCGGCAAACGCCGGAACGTATACCGACGCAGTGACAATGGAAGGCCTTACGGCAGATAACTACGAATTTAACTATGTGTATGCGTCAGGCTCGGGCGCGGATCTTACCGTTAATAAAAAGGCGGTCAAGGTCTCGGCCGGCACGGCGAAAAAGAACTTCATCAAGGTTAAGTTCTCAGCGCCCATGGAGGGATTAACGGCCGCAAACTTCAACGTTACCAAGGACGGCGAACCGGTGACCGTATCGGTAACCGCGTCGAACGATAAGAGAGAATACACGCTCTCGGGCGAGTTCACTCTCAAAAAGGCATATGACGTTTCGGTAACCGCAAGCGACAACTACATTCTCACCGGCAACGAATTTAAGGTAACGCCCAGAGATTCGTCCTCCTCGGGCGGCTCATCTTCGGGCGGCGGTTCTTCCTCCGGCTCAGGCAGAGTGACGACCTATACCGTTTCCTTTGAGACTAATGGAGTAGATGAGATCTCCGACCGGAAGGTCGAGAAAAACGGCACTCTCAAGAGAGCGGACGATCCGGAAAAGAAAGGCTTCATCTTCACCGGCTGGTTCACCGATAAGTCGCTTAAAAAAGAGTATGACTTTGAGAGGCAAGGTAACAAAGAATATGACCCTTTACGCCGGTTGGGAGGATGACGCAAGAATAATCCTCACCATCGGCAAAAAGGCGGCGATGGTATTCGGCGAGAAGAAGTTAAACGACGTTGCGCCCATCATCGTGAACGACAGAACGATGCTTCCGGCACGCTTCGTGGCAGAAGCGCTCGGCGCAAAGGTTGAATGGAATGAAGACGAGCAGAAGGTAACCATCACCAATCAGAAATAATTTAGGCGCGCACCCTCCGCATTTTTGACGGAGGGTGCGCTTAAGTTAATAAAAACAGTTGACAAATCAACAAGAGAGAGTTATAATAAGTTCGAAAAGAATTGGGGGAAATAAAAGTGCGGAGTCTTTCGACAAAGCAGGTCAATCTGATCAAAAGGTTCGAGATATTCTCGAACAACATCTCGGTCGTGCACAGATGCATCAAACAGCTGAAAAACGAGGTCATGAAGCGCTGTTCGCTCACCGGCAGTCAGGGAATCTATCTTGCATATCTGATTTTGTATAAGGACGGGCTCACCGGCAGTCAGCTCGCCGAGATAGTGGGAGCGGACAAGGCGGAGGTCTCGCGCGCATTTAAGGTGCTCTATGATAAGGGCTACATCTGCTATCCCGATTTTCACGGCACGAAGCGCTATAACACCACGGCGATGATAACCGACAAGGCGCGCGAAATGATGGTGCCTGTGATAGACGAGATATGCCGCCTGATAGACGAGATCAGCCTGACGAATATTGACGAGGAGCACAGAACGATAATGTACCGTGCTTTAAGGACGACCGCGGGCAACATTAAAAAGTGTATCGACGAAAAGTGCGAGGAAGAGAAAAACAGAACCAACGGTTAATAAATGTGGAAGACGGCGAATGCCAAGCTTCCGCTTATCCGTCCCAAGCTGTTGAGTTTTCAACAGGCTTCGGACATATATTTTTGATAACCTGTTGAGGTTTCAACAACTAACATATATTTTTTCGCATCTTGTTGATATTTCAACAAGATGACAGCCTGAAAGGAAGGAAACAAATGAGCTTTAAGATTATCGGAACGGGAAGCTATCTTCCGCCCCTGACCGTCACAAACGACGATCTGGCAAAGACGATCGACACGTCGGACGAGTGGATAACCCAGAGGATCGGCATCAAAAGCCGCAGAATTTCCGAGGACGAATCCACCGCCGAAATGGGATATAAGGCGGCAAAAGAGGCGCTCACAGAAAGCGGCACGGCGCCCGAAGAGCTTGACCTTATCATCGCGGCGTCCATAACGGGGGACACGATATGCCCCACCACTGCCGGCGGAATCCAGAAATTGCTCGGCGCGACATGCCCGGCGTTTGACATTAACTCCGCATGCAGCGGCTTCGTTTTCGCGCTGGACACGGCGGCCGGCTTTTTCGCGAGAAAAACGGTCAAAAAAGTCCTTGTCGTCGGGAGCGAGAGGATAAGCAAGATAGTGGACTGGAAGGACAGGAACACCTGCGTCATCTTCGGAGACGGCGCCGGCGCGGCTGTTTTGACAGAGGGCGACGGGTATCTTGATTCAAAGATCTCCACCTTCGGAGGAGACGACGTGATAAAGATCCCCTCGGGCTTAAACCTTTCGCCTTATTATAAAAAGGAGACGGAACTCGGGAAAATTCACATGGCCGGGCAGGAGACGTTCAAGTTCGCCGTCAGCCGCATATCGGAGGATATTAAATATCTTTGCGACAGGGCCGGCATAACACCGGAGGACATCGACCGGATAGTTCCGCACCAGGCAAACGAAAGAATAATCGACTACGCGGCAAAAAGGCTTCACCTTCCCAAGGAAAAGTTTTTTGTGAATATAGAGTCATACGGCAACACGTCCGCCGCGAGCATCGCGATAGCGCTTGCCGAGCTCGATCATAAAGGCGGCCTTAAAAAGGGTGACAAAATAATTTTAACGGCGTTCGGCGGCGGCCTTTCGTCCGCGTCGTGCCTTATAGAATGGTAAAAAGACGAAAGTCTTAATAATAAAACGGAGGTAAGAAAAATGACAATCGACACGATCAAAAAGGTATTGGCAGATCATCTTGATACGGACGTATCGGAGATCACAGAGGAAACAAGCTTTAAGGACCTCGGAATCGATTCTCTTGAGACCGTTGAGATCATGATGGAGCTTGAAGACGAGCTCGGCATCGAGATCACCGCGTCCGAAGTCGGCCAGACGGTCGGCTCGCTCATAAGCTATATCGAGTCCAAAAAGGAGAACTAAAATGCTTAAAAGTGCAATTTGCGAAATGCTGAATATCAAATACCCTGTTTTTCAGGGCGGTATGGCGCACATTGCCGATGCATCGCTCGCCGCCGCCGTCTCAAACGGCGGCGGTCTGGGCATCATCTCGGCGATGAACAGCGGCACGGATTATCTTAAAGAACAGATAGACAGGGCAAGGGAGCTTACGGATAAGCCCTTCGGCGTCAACGTTATGCTGATGAGTCCTCATGTTGAAGAGGTCGCTTCGCTTTTGGCGGAAGAAAAGGTCAGCGTTATAACGACCGGCGCGGGAAACCCTGAGAAATATATGAATATGTGGCTCTCTGCCGGAATCAAGGTCATTCCGGTAGTTGCGTCCACGGCGCTTGCAAAAATGGTGGAGCGCCAGGGCGCGTCCGCGATCATTGCGGAGGGCGGAGAGTCCGGCGGCCATGTCGGCGATATGACGACGATGGCGCTCGTTCCCCAGGTGTGCGACAGCGTGAGCATTCCCGTTATCGCCGCCGGCGGCATAGCGGACGGACGGGGAATGGCGGCTTCGTTTATGCTTGGCGCACAGGGCGTTCAGATGGGCACGCGCTTCTTGGTTGCCGACGAGTGCACCGTTCACGAAAACTATAAGGAAAAGGTCTTAAAGGCCGGCGACATTTCGACGATCGTGACGGGCAGGCGCTTGGGCCACCCGGTAAGAAGCATCAAGACCCCGTTTTCAAGAGCCTATGCGAAGGCGGAATATTCGTCTATCTCCGACGAGGAGCTTGAAAATATGGCGGTCGGCGCGCTCTATCTTGCCGCGAAGAAGGGAGACACCGAGAAGGGCTGCTTCTTAGCGGGGCAGATAGCCGGAATGGTGAAGAAGAAAGAGAGCGCCGCCGATATTATAAAGGAAGTCACCTCCGAGGCGGAGGAGCTTTTGAAAGGAGCGGCAAAATGGGCAGAACAGCAATAGTTTTCTCCGGCCAGGGAGCACAGCACCCCGGCATGGGGCAAGACCTTTACGATAATTTCAAGTGCGCAAAAAAGCTCTTTGACTATGCCGAGACGGTTCGTCCCGGCACAAAGGAGCAGTGCTTTGCGGGAACGGACGAGGAGCTTAAAAAGACCGAAAACACACAGCCGTGCCTCTATCTTGTCGATCTGGCCGCGGCAATGGCGCTTTCATCTCTCGGCGTTCGGGCGGACGGGTGTGCCGGCTTCTCGCTCGGCGAGATTGCGGCGCTCGCATTCTCCGGGGCATACAGCCCGGAGGCAGGCTTTAACCTCGTGACGGAGCGCGCACGGCTCATGCAGTCGGCCTCGCTCGAAGCGGAGACGGCCATGGCGGCGATATTAAAGACGGACGCAGGCACCGTCACCTCGCTTTGCGAGACTCTTCGCGGTGAGGGCGACGAGGTCTATCCCGTGAATTTTAACTCCCCGGCGCAGACGGTCATTGCCGGAACGGTCGAGGCAATCGCGCACTTTACCGAGCGCGCGAAAGAGGTCGGCGCGAGGGCGATACCTCTAAAGGTCAGCGCGGCGTTCCACTCTCCCTTTATGGACGGTGCGGCGCATGAGTTTGAATCGGAAATTAAAAAGCTCTCGTTAAAAAAGCCCGAAATTCCGGTCTATGCAAACTACACGGCAAAGCCCTATAACGATTTGGAAAAAACGCTTATGATGCAGATGAACCACCCCGTTAAGTGGTGCGAAACCGTTGAAAATATGATTGCCGACGGGTTTGATACGTTTATCGAGGCCGGCGCAGGCACGGTGCTTTCCGGGCTAATCAAAAAAATTGCGCCCGAGGCAAACGTATATAACGCCGAAACGGCGGACGAAGTAAAAAAAGTAGCGGAGGCGGTGCTAAAATGAGCGGAATGCTTTCAGGAAAAACCGCGCTTGTCACAGGCGCGTCACGCGGAATAGGAAGAGCCGTCGCCCTCCGCCTTGCAAAAGAGGGGGCGCGCGTCGCCGCGATATATCACGGAAACGAGGAAATGGCAAGGTCGCTTGAAGCTGAATCCGGCGGAATGATAACGGCGTACCGGTGCGACGTGGCGGACTTTTCATCATCCGAAGAGACGGTAAAAAAGGTCATAGCGGACTTGGGCGGAATCGACATTTTGGTGAACAACGCCGGGATAACGTGCGATAAGCTCCTTTTAGCAATGAGCGAGGAGGATTTTGACAGCGTTTTGGACACTAACCTTAAGGGTGCCTTTAATATGATCCGCCATACTTATAAGAATTTTATGAAGAAAAAAAGCGGCAAGATAATCAACGTAAGCTCGGTATCGGGGCTTTTCGGCAATCCCGGCCAGGCAAACTATTCCGCCGCGAAGGCAGGGCTCATAGGCTTAACCAAGACCGTCGCGAAGGAATTGGCCTCGCGAAATGTCACCTGTAACGCCATCGCGCCCGGCTTTATAAAGACGGATATGACGCGCGACTTTGAGGGAAACGAAGATGTTTTATCATCCATTCCCCTAAAAAGAATGGGCGAGCCCGACGAGGTGGCCGACCTTGTGCTTTTCCTTTCCCGTGCCGACTATATCACGGGCGAGGTCATAAGGATCGACGGCGGAATCGCAATGTAATAAGAAAGGAATTTTGCTATGGATAGAAGAGTTGTTGTAACCGGAATGGGAGTCATCTCCCCGGTCGGAAACACGGCGGAGGAGTTTTTCTCAAACCTCGTCCGCGGCAAAAACGGCATCGCGCATGTTACGAAGTTTGACGCGACGGACTTTAAGTCCGCTCTGGCAGGCGAGGTGAAGAATTTCGACCCGACGGCATATATGGAAAAGAGCGAGGCAAGAAGGCTCGACCTTTACTCGCAGTACGCTCTGGCGGCGGCCGAACAGGCAGTGAGCGAAAGCAATATCGCCGGAAACATTGAGCCCGAAAGGCTCGGCGTCTATTTCGGCTCGGGCATCGGCGGATTTGACACGATAGTTTCCGAGCACACGAATCTCATGGAAAAAGGCCCGAAAAGGGTGTCGCCGATGTTCATTCCGAAAATGATCTCGAATATCGCGGCCGGCAACATCGCGATAAAATACGGCGCTAAGGGTCCGTGCCTTTCCATCGTCACTGCCTGCGCGACAGGCTCAAACTGCGTAGGCGAGGCATACCGCGCGATAAAAGGCGGCTTTGCGGACGCGATCATCGCCGGCGGAGCGGAGGCATCGATAAATCCCTTAGGCTTTGCCGGATTCATAAACTGTATGGCGCTTTCCGAGAGCACCGACCCCGACCGCGCGTCGATCCCCTTTGATAGAGAAAGAAGCGGCTTCATCATGGGCGAAGGCGCAGGAGCGCTTATCTTAGAGGAATACAGCCACGCGGCAGCGCGCGGCGCGAAAATATATGCCGAGGTCACGGGCTACGGCAATACGTGCGACGCGTACCATGTCACCGCTCCCGACCCGGAGGGGACGGGTGGCGCGAACGCGATACTCGGCGCGCTTTCAACAAGCGGTGAGTTTGACCCCGAAAAGGTATATTTCAACGCGCACGGAACGAGCACTCCGCTTAACGATAAAACGGAGACTCTGGCAGTCAAAAAGGCGTTCGGCGACGGAGCATATAAGGTTCACATAAGCTCCACAAAGTCGATGACGGGGCACATGCTCGGCGCGGCCGGCGCGGTCGAGGCGATCGCCGCGATACTGGCGCTTAGGGAAAATGTTGTTCCCCCCACGATCGGCTACAGAGAGCCCGACCCCGACTGCGACCTTGACTACACGCCGAACGAGGCAAAGAAAACCGAGATCGACCTTGCGCTTTCCGTGTCGCTCGGCTTCGGCGGCCATAACGCCTGCCTTGCTTTTAAGGAGGCAAAGTGATGAATAAAGAGGAGATCAAAAACCTTTTGCCGCACAGGGGCAATATGCTTCTTTTGGACGAAGCGCACTTAGATGGCGAAACGGCGTTCGGTATGAAGAAGATAACCGGTGACGAGTGGTTTTTGGACGGGCACTTTCCGGACAATCCGGTCGTTCCCGGCGTGATACTGTGCGAGATCTTAGCTCAGTCCGTCTGCGTTCTGATGGCCGGAAAAATGGAATCGGATTCACTACCCTTTTTCACCGGGCTTGACAAGGTGAGATTTAAAAGCCCCGTCCGCCCCGGTGACGAATTTAAGACCGAGTGCAGAATAACGCGCGTGAAGGAGCCTTTCTATTTTGCGGAGGGCACGGGCACGGTGAACGGCAAAACGGCCGTGACCGCGTCGTTTTCCTTCGCGATCGTGAAAAAGGAGAAAGACAATGCTTGAATTTTTGAAAAAAGCAGAGCCGGCCGTTAAAAAGACATGCAAAAAATGCGGCACCGAGTCCGAATTTTCGATTGAGGATAAGTCACTTTTCATCTGCCCGAACTGCGGAGCGTATTTAAGAATGGGCCCCAAGGCGCGCATCGCGGCCGTTGCGGACTCGTTTTCCGAGAAGGATTCGGGATTAAAGAGCAAAAACATATTATCGTTCCCCGGCTATGAGGAAAAGCTCGACGCGGCGAAAAAGTCCAGCGGCGAGCGCGACGCGGTGACATACGGCGTCGCGGAGACGGACGGGGCAAAATACGTCCTTTTCGTTATGAACTCCGAATTTATGATGGGAAGCATGGGAAGAATCGTCGGCGAGAAGATAACGCGCGCGTTTGAGCTGGCGACGGAAAAGCGCCTCCCCGTTGTCGGGTTCACGACCTCGGGCGGCGCAAGAATGCAGGAGGGCATTTTCTCGCTGATGCAGATGGCGAAAGTGTCCGCCGCGGTGAAACGCCACAGCGACGCGTCTCTTTTGTATGTGACCGTGCTGACCGACCCCACGACAGGCGGCGTTACGGCGAGCTTTGCGATGGAGGGCGATATCATATTGTCCGAGCCCGGCGCGCTCGTCGGCTTTGCCGGCGCCCGCGTGATCGAGCAGACGACCGGACAGCGCCTTCCCGAAGGCTTTCAGAGAGCGGAGTTTTTGGAAGACCACGGCTTTTGCGACGCGATCGTGAAAAGAGAGGACTTAAAGAAAACGATTTCCGATATATTAAAGCTTCATGGGTGCGGAGGTGTGAAAAATGAACGCATATGAAAAGGTCACACGCGCGAGGAGCGCCTCGCGCCCGTCCGGCGCATACTATATCGCACGGCTGTTTGACTCGTTTTATGAGTTAAAGGGCGATCGCCGCTTTGCGGACGACGGAGCGATAATCGGCGGTATCGGATATCTTTCGGGACTTGCCGTAACGGTCATTGCCATGGAGCGCGGAGAAACTATAGAGGAGCGAATGAGGCGAAACTTCGGCTGTCCGAGCCCGGAGGGCTACAGAAAGGCGCTTCGCCTCATGAAGCAGGCGGAAAAATTTCACCGTCCGGTGATAACCTTTATAAGCAGTCCCGGCGCATATTGCGGAATCGGCGCGGAGGAGCGCGGCCAGGGTGAGGCGATCGCCGAAAACCTGATGGAAATGTCGGCGTTAAAAACGCCCATCGTTGCGGTAGTGCTCGGCGAAGGCGGCTCGGGCGGCGCGCTCGCACTTTCCGTGGCGGACAGGATCTTTATGCTGGAGGACGCGGTGTATTCGGTCATCTCGCCCGAAGGGTGCGCAAGCATACTGTTTAAGGATTCGGCAAAAGCGCCCGAGGCGGCGGAGGCCTTAAAGCTCACCGCGGAGGACTTAAAGGGGTTCGGCATCGCCGACAGGATTATAAAAGAGGACGGCAGAACCGGTGATGAGGTCGCAGAAGAGCTTTCTGCCGCACTCACGGCCGAAATCAAAAAGCTCTCGGCCATGAGCACCGAAAAAATGCTCGACGAGCGCTATAATAAATTCAGAAAGATCGGAAAATAAAAAAAGGCGGTGTACAAATGTATGCCGCCTTTTGGCTTAAATGCCATTTTTTGTTGACAGATAACTTTCGGAGCGCTATAATAAAAGGTAAATAAACTAAGGGGATGGAAAAATGAAAAAAATTATTGCACTTATTTTGGCGCTTATTTTGGCTGTGCCGATGTTTTCGGCCTCAGCGTCCGGTGACAAGCTGACATTTTTGTGCGAACCTGTGGCAAACCTCGTAAGGGATATAATCTTTGTAGGTGATGAAAGAGGAGAATTAAACGCAAGAACCGTATATTATGATGGGCTCGGCGCAGCTGTAAAGAGGACGGATGCGAGCGGTGAAAACGCTGTCGGAATTTTGGGGACGGACGGGAAAATGGTTATTCCGGCAGAGTATTCACGATTCGGCGGAATCGTGGACGGAAAATATGTTCTTGCGCATAAAAAGACAGAAGGAGACAAATATTCACACACTCTTTTTGACTTTGGCGGCAACGTTGTAATTGCCGAAGGAAAATATGAAGGACTTTCGTCTGTATACGGCACGGACATGATGGTCGCGGTTAAAGATAATAAGTGCGGCGTTATCACAGCGGACGAGAAAGTGAAAGTTCCGTTTGAGTATGACGGGATCACCGGCATAGGCGGCGGGTATTTTTCGGCAAAGAAGGGCGAAAAATACGGAGTTGTCGATTCTGACGGAAAGACCGCAGTTCCCTTTGAGTATAGCGCGGCAATAGAAAGGAAACCGAACGGAATGTTCTATACAAGAATGGGATTTGAAAACAACACCCTGATCGGAGCTGACGGAAAGGTGATAGATGAGGGCATAAACTATGCCGAGTTTTCAGAAAGCGGATATACGATAAGGAAGGGGACAGATTCCGTTAAATACAATGCGGACGGCACGCCCTATAAAGAGCCCGAGCCCACAGAGCTTGAAAAAACGCTTCTTGAAAAGGGCTATGAGCTTGTAAAGGACATGGGCGACTATTACATTGTCGCTCTTAAAGGAAGAAAATACTCCGTGACGACCGGAGCTCTCGATAAAAACTTTAACCTGATAGTGCCGACCGAGTTTGAGTTCATAACCCCGATCGAAGGAACGGACTATATGAGCGCGAAACCGAGAGACGAAGCGCTCCGGTATTTTGACAAATCAGGAAACGAGCTTGAAAATAACTACAAGGTTCACCCTATGTTTGACGGATTTTTCATCTCGCCCGAAAAGGGTGCAAAGAGAGACTACTATCCGCTTGTGGATTCGGACGGTAAGGTCGTCATTCCAGGTGCATACGGCCCGTCTCATAAACTGACATATTGCAGGGAAAACCTTTATCTGCTGGAGACCGCGGACAAGAAGGTCGCGTTTTTAGAGAAGAACGGCACGGGCAAAAATGTGACGGACTATGTGCCCGGGCTCAGGCTTAAGATAGACTCAAAGGATTATAAGATCGGAAGCGAGACGGCCGAAAACGACGTTGCGCCTGTAATAAAAAACGGACGGACGATGCTTCCGGCAAGGCTGGTTGCCGAAACGCTCGGCTGCACGGTCGAGTGGAATCGAGAGAAGAGCGAGATCAAAATAATAAAGGACGGCGCAGAGCAGGTTAGCTTCACGGTCGGTTCGGATCAGGCGGTAATGTATAAGGTTCGTCCCTATAAGCTGGACGCCGCGCCCTTCATCGAGAACGGCAGGACCTATGTCCCCGTGAGGTCGATAGCATCAGCTGTCGGCGCAAGGATATACTGGAACGCCGAAGAAAAAACGGTTGACATCATAAAATAAAAAGTGCGGTGTACTTAAAGTACACCGCATTTTTCACGCCGTTTTCTTTCCTATTATATATGCCGCGTAGGAAAGCGCCGGGACGAGGAACATCAATATCCCGATCGGGGTGACGATGGCCGAAACTCTGCTTTCGGTGATGATGAGCGGAAAATAAGGGTAGCCCCAAATGAGCGTTAAAATCATTAATATCCCGGCCTTCATCGACTTTCTTAAAAAGAACCATCCGATGAGCCCGACAAAGGGGAGCGCGGAATATATCATCATTCCGCGAAAGACGTTTTTCATACTCCTTCTGCCGGAGAAAAACGCGAGCGCAAGATAAGCGATGATATAGAGCACCGCGAGCACCTGGTGCTGCATTTTGATATTATAGGAAAAGTCGGGCGCTAAATGAGTCCCGTTTCCGGCGATGAAGTTGTAAAGCGTGATCTGATACCCCGCGCGTGACGCCATCAGCCCGAACAAAAGAGCGACGAGCAAAAGAATAACGACGGTGAGCGCGGTCTTTAGTGCATTTTTCATTTGAATATCTCCTTTTTAATCGAGCTTGAGGCCGGAAAGCGCGTCGGCAAGCGAGCTCGTCGCAAAATTCTCGGTCTTCTGTTTATTCATATAGCGCGCGACCTCGCGCTTGTTGAGCGAGCTTTTCTGCTCTGCAAGCTTCTTTGTAAAGGACGCGTATTTCTCTCTGAATCCGCATCGGCAGACGAGAGTCTTTTTCTCGCCCTCGCCGACCAAATCAAGCTTTTTGCGGCACTCGGGGCAGCGGAGACCTGTGACCTTTAATAAGCTTTCGCGGTATCCGCAATCGCGGTCGCGGCACACAAGGCTCTTTCCGTGCTTGCCCGAAACCTCCAAAAGCGGCTCTCCGCAGATGGGACAGCGCTCCTTCGTGACGTTGGAGTGGCGGAACTTCTCGTCGCTTAACACGACCTCGGAAACGAGGTTTTTTGCATAAGTGCGCATTTTGCCGATGTAGTCGGACTTTTTCTCCGCGCCGCGGCTGATTTTTGAAAGCTCCGTCTCCCACTCGGCGGTGAGGAGCGGACTTTTTAAGTCCGGCGGCACGATGCGGATAAGCTCCATGCCCTTCTGCGTCGGATAAATGGACTGTCCCTGCTTTTCGGCATAGCCCGTGGAGAATATCTTCTCGATGATGTCCGCGCGCGTTGCCGGAGTGCCGAGTCCGCCCGTTTCTTCAAGCGTGCTCTTCATCTCCTTCATGTCGCCGGATAAGAATGCGCCCGGGTGCTCCATGGCGGAAAGAAGCGTCGCCTCGGTAAATCGCGCCGGGGGCTTGGTCTTGCCCTCGGTGAGGACGGCCTTTTTGACGGGAAGAGTGTCTCCGGTCTTTAACGGCGGAAGGTTCTCCTCCGCCTCTTCGGCCTCCTCTTCGTCCTCTGCCTTGGAGACCGCCAAAAATCCGGCCTCTTTTATTACAGAACCCGTCGCGGCGAATTTTTCGCCCTCAATCTCGGCCTCGAGCGAGACCTTGTCATACACCGCGTCGGGAAGCAGCGCCGATAAAAACCTCGTCACGACAAGGGTATAGACGTTCAGCTCCTCGCTCGTGAGCGCGGCAAGGTCCAAAAACTGGTCGGTCGGGATGATCGCGTGGTGGTCAGTCACCTTGGCCGAATCGACGAACCTTTTGGTCGGCACGATACCGCGCTTGATGACAAGGCCCGCCGCGGTGCGGAAACGGTCAACCGCGACGGATTTTACGCGCCCCATGAGCGTGGGCACGATGTCGTCCGAAATGTAGCGCGAGTCGGTTCTCGGATAGGTCAAAAGCTTGTGCGTTTCGTAAAGCCTTTGCATGATGGAAAGCGTCTGCTTCGCGCTGTAGCCGAATTTCTTGTTCGCGTCGCGCTGAAGCTCCGTAAGGTCATATAAAAGCGGAGGGGGCGTGCGCGTCTCCTTTTTTGTGACCTTGGTTATTTTCGCTGTCTTGCCGGTGATCTTCTTTGCAAGCGCCTCGGCTCTCTCCCTGTCCGATATGCGCGCCGAGCCGTCCGAATTTCTAAAGTGGAGCGTGAACGAGCCGACAGACGCGCCCAGAAGGTAAAACTCCTTCGGCACGAATCGGCGGATATCTTCTTCGCGCTTCACGATCATAAAAAGCGTCGGCGTCTGCACTCTGCCGGCGGAAAGCTGTGCGTTGTGCTTGCAGGTGAGCGCACGGGTAACGTTGAGGCCGACGAGCCAGTCCGCCTCTGCGCGGCTCTGAGCGGCATAGTAAAGATTGTCATATTCCTTTGCCGGGCGGACGGAGGCAAAGCCTTCTTTTATCGCCTTGTCCGTCTGCGAGGAGATCCAGAGCCGTTTAACGGGCTTTTTAAATCCGGCCTTCTCGATTATCCAGCGCGCCACAAGCTCGCCCTCGCGCCCCGCGTCCGTCGCGATGACGAGCTCAGATACCGCGTCACTTTTTAAAAGCGCGGCGACAGCCTTATATTGCTTTGACGTTTCTTTGATGACGACGAGCTTCATCTTTTCCGGCATAATGGGGAGCGATTCGAGCGACCATTTTTTGTATTCGTCGCCGTAGGCCTCCGGGTCTGCCAGGGTGACGAGATGCCCCAGCGCCCAGGTCACTATGTATTTATCGCCCTCAAAATATCCGTCTCTTTTTATTTTGCAGCCGAGCACCCGGGCAATCTCGCGCCCGACGGACGGCTTTTCCGCAAGTACCAGTGTTTTTGCCATCTGCTTCACTCCGTTTTCTTATTTGTAACGGATATATTATAACATCCGGAGCCGCTAATGTCAATCGGACCGGATTGTTGACCAAGACGGGAAAAGATGTTATTCTGAGGTAAATAAAAGTTTTTTTTATTTTTTGTCCCCATTTTGCGTTTTAAAACGTTTTATATGTAGAGGAACACTTAAAAGTGATCCTAAAGGGGGCGAATCCGATGGTTTAAAATAACAAAACATTGTATTAACAGCTACAAAAGATCAAATTATACGAGGAGCGATAAAAATATGAGTGGTATTATATTTCATGAAAAGAGATCAAATCTTAATGATTGTTATAAGGCTTGGGGAAAGGTGACTCTTCCTGCATCGAGTAAAATGCTGTATGATAATCCTCCCACATTTGTGGCATATGCATTATTCGGTTGTCACTGTGTAAATGTAGGAAATTTCGATGCCGGCATACAGGTTTGTGAAAAAGGGATGTATAAACTCTGCTTAAATGGCGGAAATGCACTAAAAAAACCATGGGATGAAAAGCCGTTTAGTGCGTCAGGAGAAAGTACGCTTGAAGTTTTGATTTCAGATAAAAAGGTAACTTTAAGCGCTTTTAATACCACATTGAGTGGAGAATTTAATGATAATATATGGCCGTTTTTTAATAATAATGGTGTTCAGTTTTGGAAATAGATGACCATAGGAGTTGGAAAAGACAGGGTTACTGACATGTGGATATCTCCAAATCTCGAAAGAATACAGACAGTATTTATGGCAGATTTAATTTTTGATGAAGTAACGGTTAAAAGAAAAAATAACACGGAATGCAGTCTGGATGATAATTGTACAATAACGCAGGGAACACCCAAGTTAGAATCGGGTTCTACAGGATCGATGCCGTCATGGAGTCAAATGAGATACGGAGGAGTCCCCACATCGGGAGCACGGAATTTCTTTAGTATAGATTGCAGACCTTAATGACAGTCATAAAATAGAGAAGTTCCTTTCAGGGAACTTCTCTATTTAAGAAGGAGGCGCTCAAAAAGTGCGTAGAAGGATTTTTTTCATAGCGATTATTGCTTTTGTTACGGGAATCAACACCGTGATGGCAAAAAATAATATGGCGGTTAATATTGCTACTTTTCCCATAAATATAAATCACGAAGAATATAACAACAGTATTGACGTATACCGACCGAACGATATGTCGCTGTGCGAATATCCGGCGGTGATGTATAAAGACATCGCCTATCTTCCGCTGACATATTATAACTGCGTTTTGCTGGGACTTAAATTAGAGGCAGAGGGCAATAAAGTCCTGATAAAACAGGCGAACAGTGATTTTCCGGCAGAGTATTTAAAAGACCAATCGGGCGAGAGAAAAGAAAAAATAACGGTAACGGCTTGCCCGTTTGATTTAAATATTTTCGGTGAGGACTATTCGGACGAAAAATACCCGGCGCTTTTTTATAAAAACATCGTTTACCTTCCTTTGACATGGAACGTGGTAGACGGCATTATGCACTGGGACTATAGCTTCGGCGAAAACGGGATCGAGCTTTACACGGATAGCTACTACTATTACTCCGAGGGAGATTCAACTTATGAGCTTTCGGATAGCGGAACGAGGGCATCAACCTCATACGGCAAAACTTATTACAGGAAAGACGGAAAAGCGGTTTTCGCCGAAATATATCATCAGAAGATAGGCGGTCCGGTACTTGGTAATATGACCGTTTTTAACGGAAATGAATCATATAATGTCCCCGGGCACACTGGCTATGGGCAGAAAAAAGGACCGGTTTTTTTGACCGATGGAAATTGGATATACACCACCCATTCGGACTATGTGCATTATGGAAAATTCGGCAAGTGCCGTATCAGAATTTCCACCGGCGAAATAATCTATGAAGAGTGATTTTCCTTTTGTTCCGCAAAAACATCCGAAAAAATTTTTAAAATTTTTGTCCCCATTTTGCGTTTTGAAACGTTTTATATGTAGAGGAGCACTTAAAAGTGATCCTAAAGGGGGCGAATCCGATGGTTTAAGATAACAACATATTGTATTAACAGCTACAAAAGATTAAATTATAAAGGAGAGATAAAAATATGAGTGGATATTGTTGTAAAAGAAGTTCTGCAAGAACAAATATTGTTAAAGTTTATGGTAAATGGACTCTTCCTACTGCATGTGCAGGGATATATTCAGCGTCTGACACAAACTACAATATAGTTCCGGAAATGTTTTTTGGATTTTATGATTCTACAGGAAATATAGGATTTGATTTAGGTATTTTGCATACTGGCGGAAATCAATGGAAGGCATGCTATAGCGGATATGCAGGTTCTGGCAAGATAGAATGGGAGGATACAAAAAATACTGTTTCCATAAATTTAGGCTCAACTATATACGCAAATGGCTGGGTGGAAAAGGACACATCTGGTATATGGCATGCAAAATTGAATTTATCTACTCGGGGATATGATTATAAAGATATAGTTCATTTTGACCATATAATAGGTAATTCAAGTGTCAAGAATCAATGTGAGAGTGGCTTTAGGGTGAACAGAGAAGTTGCGGTGGCGGTTAATGACGGAGCCGTATCATATTATGAAAGCAGAAATTGTTATATACACAATGCTACTTATACGGAGCATACACTTATTGCAAAAACCGGATCGTATTGTAGATGGACAGATTCGGAAAGCATTGATATAAAAAATGTCCTTCCATGGAGAGGCGGAATTTTTAAATGCAATTATAAAAATGCTCAGGGAAAAGCAAATGCATTGGAATTGAGAAAAGATGAAGGAGATGTTGTTTCAAAATATATTTCTGCTGAATGTGGGAACACAACAGCGGGAGGGGAAACATATGCTTCTGAATGTGTAACTATACAGTTCGGAATATAAAAAGAGAAACGCTCAAATGAGAGTTTCTCTTTGAAGGAGATGTTTGAAATTAAAAAAATAGTTTTTATAATGTATATATTTATGTGTATCTTTGGAGCAGATACATTAGCTTCAAAGATTAAAAATGAAAGTATAAAATCAGATATTGCCGCGTTCCGAATTAATATCAATCACGAAATTTTCAATTCGGACAACAGGTTCCTTCCGCGCGAAGGAAGCCTTGAGGGGCTTTCGAGCGATATGTCGCTGTGCGAATATCCGGCGGTGATGTATGAAAATATCACCTATCTTCCGCTGACATATTATAACTGCGCTTTGCTGGGACTTACATTAGAGGCGGAGGACAATAAAGTCCTGATAAAACAGGCGAACAGTGATTTTCCGGCAGAGTATTTAAAAGACCAATCGGGCGAGAGAAAAGAAAAAATAACGGTAACGGCTTGCCCGTTTGATTTAAATATTTTCGGTGAGGACTATTCGGACGAAAAATACCCGGCGCTTTTTTATAAAAACATCGTTTACCTTCCTTTGACATGGAACGTGGTAGACGGCATTATGCACTGGGACTATAGCTTCGGCGAAAACGGGATCGAGCTTTACACGGATAGCTACTACTATTACTCCGAGGGAGATTCAACTTATGAGCTTTCGGATAGCGGAACGAGGGCATCAACCTCATACGGCAAAACTTATTACAGGAAAGACGGGAAAGCGGTTTTCGCGGCATTGTATCATCAGAGGATAGGCGGCCCGACAGGAGAAAATATGACCGTTTTTAACGGAGATAAAGAGTATAAAATCCCCGGCTGTACCGGGTACGGTCAGAAAAAAGGGCCGGTTTTTTTGACCGACGGGGAGTGGATATATACCACTCATTCGGACTATACACGTTTCGGAAAGTGCAGAATCAGCATATCCACGGGCGAAATAATCTATGAAGAGTGATTTTCCTTTTATACCGCAAAAACACAATATTGACAAAATTTAGTGTAAATGCTATGATGTAAGGGAAAGGGGACGAAACAAAGTCCCTATCGCCACAGTTCAGGTTTATATGAGGAGGACATGAGATGGCGCTTTTCCACATCACAGGGCGAACGAAGGCGGAGCGGCTCTATAACGCATACGGACGGCTGATGTATAAGACCGCGTTTGACATTTTAGGCGACAGCCACTTGTCGGAGGACGCGGTGCACGAGTCGTTCGTCCGCATTATAAAGATTATTGACAGAGTCGACGAGGAAAACACGGATAGAACAAAGAGCTTTCTCGTAATAATCTCAAGAAACGTATCGCTCGATATGCTGAGAAAACGAAAAAAAGAAACTGAAGCGGAGGATATTCCCGATCCGTCGCCGGGGATCGACGAGATCGTCATAAACCGCGACACGCTGAAAAGAACGGCGGAGGCGATACGCGCGCTTGACCCGAAGTACCGCGACGTGCTCCTCTCCGTCCGCGTGCACAATTTAAGCCGCAGGGAAACCGCCGAAATGTTCGGCATCAGCGAGGAGACCGTGAAAAAACGGCTCACCCGCGCGAAAGAAAAGCTTAAGGAGGTGATTGACTGTGAAAAAATATGACGCACTCGAAGACGCGCTTGACCTTTTGATCGGCGAAGCGTCGGATATGGCGGACTCCGAAATCGGCGCCGGGCTTTCGGATCCCGGCGAAGATGTCGGATTTTCGGAAAATCACAAAAAGAAGATGCGCGCGCTTTTTAAGCGTGAGCGCCGCCGCGAATTTCACAAAAATCACCCGGGTGCTAAAAGGGCGGCGGCAGTCGTCCTCGTTCTCGCGCTTGCCTCAAGTGCCGCGGCAATTTACAATACGGATGCATGGCGCGAAATCAAAATGCATTTTATGGTCGTTCCCGGCTCGCTCAACACTCACATCAATTTTTTGGACGAGCGGAGCACAAGCTATTCCGACGGGTTTTCGACTCTGGGCTATATTCCGCAGGGCTTTGAGCTGATCGAAGACAAATCAGATGAGGATGTTGCGGAATTGGCATTTGAAAACGGCGATGATTATTTTGGCTTTTGCGCTTCGGATTTAGATGTTGATTCATATTATGACACAGAGGACGCCGTGATCGATAAAACCTCCGTCAACGGCAGGGAGGCGATCACTATTTCGAAAAAGAATTTAAATATCGTGATTTGGTATGATGATGACTGGCACTACAGTGTGGACGGCAATCTCCCGCTTTATACGCTCATAAGAATTGCCGAAAACGCATATGTCACAAAAAAATAAAAAATTTTTTGTCCCCATCCCCTCCCTTGAAACGTTATATAGACAGAAGCAGTTGCTTCGAAAAAAACAAAGGAGGAAAACAAATGAAACAGAAGACAAAAAGAATCACGGCGCTTGCGCTTACGGCACTTTTGTGCACGGCGGCGGGAGCTTCCGGAGCCGCTCCGGCACCGGAAAAAGATTGCACGGGAGTCGTATCGCCGCAAAATCTGGCAGTTTCGCGATATGAAAGCGATCTTTCAATCGACTCGGACGGAATGCTCACGTGCTACGGCTTGACAAGGGTACAGAGCGGTTACACCGCATATGTCGTTGTCGAGCTTAAGGACGCATCGGGAAAAACACTTGCAACGTGGACGGATGAAGGCAAATCATTTGCTACGGTGAAAGAAAAATACCGGGCGGTCAAGGGCAATTCATACACGCTCACCGTCACCCACCGCGCCTACAACACTAACGGCACTATCGCCGAGTCTTTCTCGATCAAGAGCAAAACAGTGAGATATTAAAACGTGAAAGGATGGGAATGATATGAAAAAGTTGAAAAAGTCTATATTTTCAATTTCTTTAGTTGGAGCGATTTTTTGTACAAACCTTATTTGTGCTGAAGACGACAAGACATTAATGAACAATGACGCACCGGCAGTTATATACTCGGAAGACAGATCACTCAGTAATGATTCGATTGAATTCTTAAAAAAACATAATATAGAATTGCAGGATGTTGTGCCGGTTGAAACAAAAGACACGGAGGTAATTCACTCTGATAGTATAAAAAAAACAGTGCCTTATGTTCAGTCGTATGATGATATAATACTTTCAATTGCAAATGAAGCAGAAGCGTATGATTTCTCTGATGAACAGATAGAAAAACTTATAAGAAGTACACTTAATGCTAAACCCAAATTTATAGTTCCGGATGATACAGTTTCTGTTAATTCCGTAAGTGATGACTATTCTCAAAATCGTGATCCGAAGAAGGATAAGGGGGTGGGTTATGAAGTATATGCACTTTCTGGATACTATGAAACCACTGCATTTGCAACTTTGCCGAAAGTAAATCTTGGAAGAAATAATAATGCCGCCTATATGTTTTGGACTGTAAATGATAAGATTGATATTGGGCTTGGTTATTCACGCGGGACTTATGGGGATAAATGGAGAATGTGCTGGTTATATGCAGGAGGAGAAATGCAGGTTGCACCGGCAGAAGAGGACAACGCCAGACTTCAGGAATTAAGTAACATATATTTTAAGGTTACGGTTATTGACAATAATTGGATTAAAATGGATGTTTTAAATGCGGCTGATTTCGATGAGTTGGTTATGACGTATTCAGTAAATACATCTGGATATAGCATAACACGGTCGAATGCTCAGTGGAATCGTCAGATAAGTCTTTGTACAGGAAAGGAAGTAAATGATATACCTGTATTTGATGACGGGGCGTATTTAATTAACGCAAAATTTGAAAATGCGTATATATATGGCTCTGCAATAAGACAGCTGTTGCCTGCATATGTAAATGGTAACCGTTGTGGTATTTTTGGCGTTGATGATACAAGTGCAGGATATGTTGAAATTAACAGTAACACACATTGGCATAGTGAGAATATTACGATTAGGTTTCCGAGATAGTTAGCAATAGGTGCATGGGTGGAAAAGATCCACCCATGCACACATATAAGGAGGCATTATGAAAAAACTTATCACACTCATATGCGCGGCAATGGCGCTTTTGGCTGTGCCTGCTGCCGGAAATATCGGAGTCGGGACAGCGCCGTTTGAAGTAAAAATAAATTCGTGCGTGTACGGCTCGGACGAATACCCGTTTTTGTATTACCACGACATCACATATATGCCGCTGACCTATGACCTGTGCCGCTTTGCCGGAATCTCGCTTCGCGATATATCCGACGGGTACTTATTCGACGGGTACTTTATCAGCGCGTCGCTTCCGGAGATTAGCGAGCTTTCATCACAGCCGGCACAGGTAAAAAGCGTGACGGCGCAGTTTCCCGAACGCCCGGCATACATTATGGAAAACAGGCTTGAAAATTATTACCGGGACGCGGACTATCCGGTTTTAATGTATAACGGCATCGTCTATATGCCGCTGACATGGCATGTTGCGGTTGACCTTTTCGACTGGGATCTTTCATTCACCGGGCGCGGACTTGAAATTGACACTTCATCATCTGTGCGCCCGACGGTCTATCGGAACCGGCGCTTTTCCCCTGACTATGTTTTTTCGCGGCACGAGTATGCCAAGATCGACCCGTTTGTTCAGGGAATAGTCACCGTTACATATTCGGACGGGAAGAACAAGTATGAGTACAAGGATTTTGCGGACGCGATAATGCAAAAGACCGGAGGATATGTCGCCGGATGGTGCGCAGAGATGAATGAAAATAACGCCATAGTTCCCTCCGAACGCCCGGCTGTTCTTTCCGGCGGAATCGTAAAACTGCCGTGCGTGCTTGATATTGAAGGAGAATACTCCGAGGCGGAGCTTGAGATGAACCTTAAGACCGGCACATTGACCGATGTGCGGATATTAAGGAAAATTGAGAAATAAGTTCTGTGCAAGATTAAGGAGACACGCCATGAAAAAACTGATTATCTGCTTATTCATTTTTGCCACCCTCTTTGCCTCGGCATCTTTTGCCGAGGACAGCTCTGTCGGGCTGATTATTGACGGCGAAGTGATCGATACGGGCGCGTGGCAAGTCGCCCCGTTCATTTCGGACGGGCGGACGATGGTTCCGCTTCGGGAAGTCGCAGAGCTTGTCGGAGCAAAAGTCGGCTACAATTCAGACGGCTGGGCAGAGATAACGGAAAAGAGCCTCGGCAGAAGTGTGAGCTTTCATCTTGGAGCGCCCGGATACTTGAGCGGTTACTATGCCGGAGAAAACTCGGGGGTTATTCCGTATTTGATGGACGGGAAAATGATAGTCGCGGTGAGGGATCTGGCGGATTCTTTGTGCATAAATGTCGATTGGGACAGCGAAAAAAATGCCGTGATACTTAATGCCGAAATGCCCGGAGCTGACAGCTATCTGTCACCGGAGTGGGAGCGGAAGATGAATATACTAGCCGGTGGAAACAAGGATTTTTTTGACGAATACATATCGAATAAGGACGCTGTGAAGGAATATATGTTCGGGTTTTATCAGCTTTTAAATGCCGGCGAAGGCTCTTTGTCCTATCGGAATAAAGACGGCAAATACCTTGATGTGACGTTAAAGCCCGGGGAAATTTTTCTTTCCGGAAACTCGGACGGAATAATGGCGTATGTCACGCTGAATTTGTTTATGGATTATGAAAATTACGCGGGAGCGGACGGAATCAGATGGCAAATTTACCGGCTCATAGGCGAAAAAGCGGAAGACGGAGCGCCCTTTGACATCTCCGGTGTTGTATGCTCTAAAAGACTTCTTAATCAAGCGGTTGGGAAGTCTCTTAGA
>ERZ779851.142-NODE-142-length-72201-cov-14.908616_pt1 | contig 72201 bp, 58 predicted proteins | sample MGYA00511094_ERZ779851 | MGnify/ENA primary metagenome ERZ779851 (study PRJEB29588, sample SAMEA2155512) | human gut metagenome | biome: human gut; feature: human-associated habitat; material: faeces | place: Denmark | collected 2008/2010 ...
ATATGCGCAACTTTTCAAGCATAATCTTTACTTCATTTAATTCCGCCAACGGGTAAGATTATAACTAACACTTAAACCGAATGAAAAGAATGTTTACGTCTCTTGTTGCCGCGGTCGCGGCAATGACTGTCGGTGCGCAGAATGCGGAGTTCTTTGAGCCATACAAAGAAGTGGATTTGCGTCTGCCGTCAGTACCTCTTGTGGTTAACGACCCTTATTTCTCTATCTGGTCGCCTTATGACAGGCTTACCGACGGAACCACACGTCATTGGACCGACGCGCAGAAAGCCATCGACGGACTGCTGCGCGTGGACGGGAAGACCTACCGCTTCATGGGTGTGGAGAAGCCGTATGTGCTCAAGTCCATCCTTCCTATGGCGGATGAGGGCGCGTGGACGGCAAAGACGAGCCGCACATATCCCGGAGACGGATGGGCTGATCCCGCTTTCGACGACTCCTCATGGGGCACGGAGAATGGCGCGATAGGCTCTGCCGACGAATATCCCAACGTACACACAAACTGGGATGTGGAGAATACCGACGTGTATGCGAGGCGCACGGTGAACCTTACGGCGGACGACATAGCCGACGACCTTTACATAGTTTATTCGCACGACGACGTTTTCGAGCTTTACATCAACGGCACGCAGGTCATCTCGACGGGCGAGACGTGGCTTCAGGGCGAGACGCTCCATCTCACCGCAGCGCACAAGGCACTGCTCAAGGAGGGCGAGAACGTCATCGCAGCCCATTGTCACAACACTACCGGAGGCGCGCTCATCGACTACGGACTCTACCGTAACGTGAAGACCGAAGGGGCTGACATTGAGACGGCTGAGCAGACATCGGTGGACGTGCTTGCCACAAACACCTACTACACGTTCAAGTGCGGACCGGTCGATCTCGACCTCGTGTTCACCGCTCCGATGCTCATCGACGACCTCGAACTGCTGTCCACACCGGTGAACTACGTGTCCTATCAGGTGCGTTCCAACGACGGAGCCGACCACGACGTGCAGTTCTATCTCGCCACGACGCCCGAGCTCGCCGTCAACCAGAACACGCAGGCGACGTCATCAACATACAACGTGTCGTCAGAAGGCTACAAGTTCCTCAAGACCGGTACCACCGAACAGCCGCAGCTCGAGAAAGCCGGCGACCTAATATGCATAGACTGGGGCTTCTTCTATATGCCCGGCATCAACGGAGATGTGGCTCTTTCCACCGGATACACGGCTGAAAGCAACTTCGCCTCCACCGGAGAGCTTGGCAGAACTCTTGTCAGTGCCACAAGCACAAGCGAGTCCACGATGCCCACACTTGCCTATGTGCACGACTTCGGCAGCGTCAACACCGCGTCAAGCTTCACCATGCTGGCATACGACGAGGTGTACGACATCGTTTACATGGGACAGAAATACAAGGGCTACTGGGCGCGCAACGGCAAGACTATACAGCAGGCAATCGCCGAGATGCGCGACAACTACACTGACATAATGACCCGCTGCCGCGCCCTCGACAAGCGTATCTACGACGACGGACTCGCTGCCGGCAACGACAAATACGCCGAGCTGCTTTCCGGCTCATACCGTCATGTCATCGCGGCGCACAAGCTTTTCGATGACAAAGACGGCAACCTGCTCTTCTTCTCCAAGGAGAACAACTCCAACGGATGCGTCAATACCGTCGACCTTACCTATCCGTCGGCTCCCCTTTTCCTGCTTTACAACCCCGAATTGCTTAAAGGCATGATGACAAGTATATTCGAGTACAGTTACACCGGACGCTGGACAAAGCCGTTCGCGGCGCACGATCTCGGCACATATCCCATCGCCAACGGACAGGTCTACGGCGGAGACATGCCTCTGGAGGAGTCGGGCAACATGATTACTCTTGCCGCGATGATATGCAAGCTCGAGAACAGCACGGCATATGTGGACAAATACTGGGACATCATAAAGCTCTGGGCAGACTATCTTGTGGATAACGGACAGGACCCGGAGAACCAGCTCTGCACCGACGACTTCGCCGGACACTGGGCTCACAACGCCAATCTTTCCATCAAAGCCATAATGGGTGTAGCCGGATTCTCGGAGATGGCGCGCATCAAGGGCGACACGGAGACGGCGGACAAATACATGAGCAAGGCAAAGGACATGGCTCGCATATGGGAGACAATGGCAAGAGAGGGCGACCACTACCGCCTCGCCTTCGACCGCAGCAACACCTGGAGCCAGAAGTATAATATGGTGTGGGACAAGCTGTGGAACATACATATCTTCCCCAACAAGGCTGCCGAGCGCGAGATACAGTATTATCTCACAAAACAGAACACATACGGTCTGCCGCTCGACAGCCGTGAGGCTTACACCAAGAGCGACTGGATTCTTTGGACGGCATCGATGTCTCCCGACACGGAGACGTTCCTCAAGTTCTCCGACCTTGTGTATAAGTATGTAAACGAGACCAAGTCCCGCGTGCCCATAAGCGACTGGTACTGGACCAACTCGGGCGATATGCGCGGCTTCAGGGCACGTTCCGTCATCGGCGGACACTGGATGAAGGTGCTCATGGATAAGATTGGCACGTTGCAGCCACCGGTAAACGAGTGGGCTCCGGCGGGCGAAAAGATAAAGACAAAATGGGCTGATGAGGTTACGCCGGACAACGTTCTGCCCGAATATCCGCGTCCTCTCATGGAGCGTTCCGAATGGATGAACCTCAACGGACTGTGGAAGTTCGGATTCAATTCGGCAAGCTCGGCGAGCGAGCCTGAAATGTACGACGGTCAGATTCTCGTTCCGTTTGCCATCGAGTCGAGCCTTTCGGGCGTGATGCGTCCTATGGTCGAGAACAACGCTTTGTGGTACAGACGTGAGTTCACGGTGCCTGAGGCATGGTCGGGAAAGCGCGTCATAATCAACTTCGGGGCGTGCGACTACAACGCAAGCGTATATGTCAACGGCGAGAGTGTCGTTTCGCATACCGGCGGAAGCACTTCGTTCAGTGCGGACATCACTGACTTCCTGTCAGAAAGCGGTACGAACGTACTTACGGTCAAGGTGATAGACAACACCGACGAGAACACCCAGCCGGTGGGAAAACAGCGTAAGGACGCCGACGGAAACGGCAGTATATGGTATACTCCGGTCTCCGGCATATGGCAGACCGTATGGCTCGAGCCGGTAAGCGGCGAATACATATCCGACGTCTCCACCACACCTGATGTGGACAACAGCAGGTTTGTAGTGAACGCTACGGCGGAGGGCGTGGACGGAAGCAACGCTGTCGTGACCGTGAGACTTATGGACGGTGACAACGTCGTGGCTACAGGCGAGGGCGCTCCGGGCACTGACATCGTGCTGGACGTTGCCGCTCCGAAGCTGTGGAGCCCGCAGTCGCCTCACCTTTACGGCATGGAGCTTACACTGACATGCGACGGTGAGGAGACCGACCGTGTGGACAGCTATGCCGCACTGCGCAAGATCTCGGTGGCACAGGATAAGAACGGAGTATGGAGAATGCAGCTCAACAACCGTGACTTCTTCCAGAACGGAGTGCTCGATCAGGGTTACTGGCCCGACGGTCTGTACACCGCACCCACCGACGAGGCTCTCCGCTACGACATAGAGACTGCCAAGAGCCTCGGCTATAACATGATACGCAAGCACATGAAGGTAGAGCCCGCACGCTGGTATTACCATTGCGACCGCCTCGGAATGCTCGTATGGCAGGACATGCCGGCACTCGGCAAGTCGTATGAGGAGTGGAACGGCGGCAGCTGGTACACCGGAACGGACGGCAGACCCACCACAACAGCGCGCCTGAACTACACGAAGGAGTGGACCGACATCATCAGCCAGCACTATTCCAATCCCTGCATCGTGGTATGGACTCCGTTCAACGAGGCATGGGGACAGTTCCTCACGTCGTCTGTAGTGAGCACTACGAGAGGTCAGGACGCTACCCGTCTCATCGACGCGGCGAGCGGTGGAAACCATCATGAAGGCGCAGGCGACCTGCTCGACCTTCACGACTACAACGCCGAACCGTCTGTCTATCTCTACGACTCCACCCGTCCGACGGTGCTCGGAGAGTACGGAGGACTCAAGTATAACGTCGAGGGCTACCGTTGGGATCCTGATTATACCGCCACCGACTACACCGGGACAGACGCTCTCACCGATGCCTACGTGACTCTGGCAGGACGCATCGCCGCTCTCGCCAAGTCTGACGCGGCTAAGGATTTCTCCGCTTCGGTTTATACGCAGATAACCGATGTGGAGACCGAAATGAACGGACTGATGACCTACGACCGCAAGCTTCTCAAGGTGGATGCCGAAAAGGTGAAGGCGGCAAACGACAAGCTCGCCTCCATACTCGGCACATCGACGGGCATAGAGGACATCACCTCCCAAGAGGGAGAAGCCGTGGAGACATGCCGTTATAACGCCGGCGGACAGCGGGTGTCAAAGAACAGCAAGGGACTCAACATCGTAAGATACTCTGACGGAACGGTGAAGAAGGTCATCGTGAAGTGATACTGATGCCATAATACACACCGCCCGGTGGCACACAAAGTGTCTGCCGGGTGGTTTTTACGTTATATGCGGATTACAGGACAACTATTTATAATCAATAACAAAACAGTTTTTATATGAAGAAAATCATGACACTTGCGGCTTCTATCGCCGTGGTATTGTCTGCTGGAGCACAGTCTGCCGACTTCTTCCAGCCGTACAAGACGACCGATCTGCGCCTTCCTTCGGTGCCGATATTCGTCAACGACCCTTACGTGTCGTTCTGGTCGCCTTACGACGAGCTCAATGAAGGAAGCGTGCGCCACTGGACCAACGCCGAGAAACCGCTTGACGGACTGCTCCGCGTGGACGGAGTGACATACCGGTTCATGGGTGTCGAGCGCGAGTATGTGCTCGATGAGACACTCATGCCAATGACCGATGAGGAGATATGGGAGGCAAAAGCCACCACCACAAAGCAGGATGGGACTGCCTGGACAGAACCTGACTTCGACGACAGCGGATGGGAAACCAAGAAGGGAGCGTTCGGTTCGCCGGGCGAGTATCCCAATGTCAACACACCGTGGACTGACGCCAACTCCGACATTTACGTACGCCGTAAGGTCAATCTCACCGCCGAGGACATCGCGAAAGACCTTTATGTGGTCTATTCACACGATGATGTGTTCAAGCTCTACATCAATGGCAACCTTGTGGTAAGCACGGGTGAGACATGGCTTCAGGGCGAGACAGCAAAGCTCTCCGACATTGCCAAAGGCTATCTCAAGGAGGGCGAGAACGTCATCGCAGCCCACTGCCACAACACCACGGGCGGAGCTTATGTGGACTACGGACTCTATGTCAATACAAAGACGCAGAACGCGGACATCAAGAAGGCTGTGCAGAAGTCGGTGGACGTGCTTGCCACAAACACCTACTACACGTTTGAGTGCGGTCCGGTGATGCTCGACGTGGTGTTCACCGCACCGATGCTCATGGACGATCTCGACCTTCTGTCCACTCCAATCAACTACATCTCCTATCAGGTGCGTTCCAACGACGACAAGGAACACGACGTGCAGTTCTATCTCGCAACAACGCCCGAGCTGGCGGTGAACGAGACCAACCAGCCCACAATGTCGTCGCTGAAGACTCAGAACGGCATCAGGTATATCAGCGGAGGCACAACCTCGCAGCCCATTCTGGGCAGAGGCTCCGACGGCATATGCATAGACTGGGGCTATGTGTATCTGCCTCAGATCAACGGAGAGGTGAGTCTGGCGTCCACTCTTGAGGTTGAGAACACGTTTGCAAGCGAGGGCAAGCTGCCGCGGACAAAGGTTTCAATGGTGGGAGCGAAGAAGTCGAAGTATCCCACACTTGCTTTCATGTACGACTTCGGCAGCGTCAAGACCGGCACAAACTTCGCAATGATAGGCTATGATGAGATTTGGGACATCGAATATCTTAACGAACGCTACAAGGGATACTGGGCGCGGGACGGCAAGACCATCTATCAGGCGTTCGAGGAACTGCGCGACAACTACACCGACATTATGAAACGGTGCCGCGAACTGGACAAACGCATATACGACGATGCGCTCGCTTCGGGCAACAAGGAGTATGCGGAGATACTCTCGGCTTCCTACCGCCACTGCATCGCGGCACACAAGCTGTTTGAGGGACCGAACGGAAACCTCTACTTCTTCTCTAAGGAAAACAACTCAGGAGGATTCGTCAACACCGTGGACCTCACCTATCCCGAGTCGCCGCTCTTCCTGCTCTACAACCCCGAACTGCAGAAGGCGATGATGCGCAGCATCTTCGAGTACTGCCGTTCCGACCGCTGGGGCTTCCCCTTCGCGGCTCACGACCTCGGCATCTATCCTCATGCCAACGGACAGCGTTACTCCATCACCAGACCCAACGCGGACGGCGGGTTTGAAGGAAACATGCCTCTGGAGGAGTCGGGCAACATGGTTACGCTCTGCGCTATGCTCTCGATGCTCGACGGCAACACCTCTTTCGCCGACCAGTATTGGGACACCATAAAGCTCTGGACTGACTATCTCGTGGAGAACGGACAGGATCCGGAGAACCAGCTCTGCACCGACGACTTCGCGGGACACTGGGCTCACAACGCCAATCTGTCCATGAAGGCAATCATGGGTATTGCCGGTTTCTCAGAGATGGCGCGCATGAAGGGCGACATCGAGACCGCCGACAAGTACATGGCAAAGGCAAAGGAGATGGCGGAAAAATGGGAGTCGATGGCTAACGACGGCGACCACTACCGCCTGGCATACGACAGGAAAGGCACGTGGGGGCAGAAATACAACATGGTGTGGGACAAGCTCTGGGGGCTGAACCTTATACCCAACAACGCCATGAAGCGTGAGGTGGCTTACTATCTCAGAAAGCAGAACGCCTATGGACTGCCGCTCGACAGCCGCTCGGACATCTCGAAGACCGACTGGATAATGTGGTCGGCTGCGATGGCGGACACAGACGAGCTCTTCCTGAGGTTTGTCGGACCGCTCTATAAGTACATCAACGAGACGTCATCACGTGTGCCCATCAGCGACTACTACAACACGAAGACCGGCAATATGGTCGGATTCAAGGCGCGTTCTGTTGTCGGCGGACACTGGATGAAGGTGCTCATGGACAACTTCGACAAGACGAAGGTGCCCTCTACAGGCATCTCGTCGGCAGTCACAGACAACGGTTCGGGACATCTGTCATACTATAACCTTAACGGCGTCAAGATGTCCGCGCCTGTCAAGGGAGTGAACATCGTGAAGGACGAAAAGGGAGATGCCCGTAAGATTGTGATGGAATAAAGACACGGCATCTGTATTTACCCGTCATGGAAAACGACGCCCGGAGACGCATCATCGCGACTGCCGGGCGTTTTTTTGTTTGTACTGATGAGGCGGAATTGAGACGGAGCGGGGATGGTGCGGTGTCAGTGGGAGGAGAAGTGTGGTGTGGTGAGTGTGTTGTTAGTGCGGTGTTGCCTACGTATATGTGTAATAGAATAATGTTGGCGTCAGCCTGTAGAGACGCAAAATTTTGCGTCTCCCGAGATGGTAAGCGCAATAAAGGATAGCGGATGTATGCTGATGACGGTTGCGCTCCTTGCTTGTGAGACGCAAGATTTTGCGTCTCTACTTTGGGGAGACAGCGATATTATATGACGAAGGTGATTGTGCGGGCGCGGTGGCGGTGCGTCCTGGATGTTTCTCAATGTGCGATTGGCTGCTGCCTTTTTGTTTTATGGCAGTAAGAAATTTTGACAGTCATAATCTGCAAAACAGGATACGGACTTGCACTGAAAATGTTCCTGCGGCATGGCGGAGGTGGGTAGGGATGACGGTAAAAGCCCTGTTATGTTGCGGATTCACTGTTTATTTACTGTGATAAAATCCGTTCCACGTTGCGGAAAAGGTATTTCTATGAGTGAAAAACGCTTTTTTATGGCGCGGAACAGGCTCTTTCATTATGCTAAAAAGCCTCTTTCATGATACGGAAAAGCCCGTTTGGCACTGCGGAAAAGGCTCTTTCGCATGATGATAAAGGCATGATTGGCGGACTGTCCGGTGTAAATGACTGTGCTTTAAAGAGTTATGATAACGCCCGAAAAACCGCGTATTTGCAGGCGTATTACCTTGCGGATGACTCTGCGCGATTCTCGCGCGGTTGACGTTGTGCTGTTGTTCGCATTCCGTGTCATTTATGTGAAATGGCGCATAAGCCTGAGCGATGGTTCCGGTCCGCCGGTCAGGACTATAAAAAAAGTTCCCGCACCACTGTCATGGTGCGGGAACTTTCCGTTGAAAGCTGTCGTTGAGGCTCAGCTTTTCTGTGTTGTCACAATCTGGTTGAAGTAAGGATAAGGTATCTCGATGTTCTCCCTGTCGAACCGTTCCTTTATCGACTTCAGCAGATCGCACTTCATCACGAAGGCGTTTCCAGGTGTCGCAGCCCACGCCCACGCCCTCAGAGTGATGGCAGAGTCGCCGAGGTTTGTCACCCTTATCACCACCTGCGGTGTGCCGTCGGTCTTTTCCTTCGGGCTGCGGTGGTCTATGAGCATTGGGTGGCGCATCGTCTCGTCGCGCATCACGTCCATGGCGAAGTCGAGGTCGGTGGTGTACGACACGCCCACCTCCACAAAGGCGCATGTCGCCTCCTCCCCGAACGACGAGTTGATGATGGTGCTCGAGCTTATCTTACTGTTCGGTATGATTATCATTCTGTTCTCCGCGTTGCGTACGACGGTGTGCCTCAGCGTTATCTCCGTCACCGTTCCTATCACTATGTCGTCCACGTTGATGAAGTCGCCCACCTTGAACGGTCTTGAGAACACGATGAACAGACCGCTCACAATGTTAGACAGAGCCTCCTGCGAGGCAAGGCCTACCGCCATGGCGAGGATTCCCGCGCTGGCAAGAATGGAGTTGCTTATCTTCTCCATACCCGGTATCAGCGAGAGGAAAGCCGCGCAGCCGACGATGTATACAGCCGCCACCACCATCTGGCGGATGAAGCTTGTCCTCGTCTCATCGAGCGTGACGAGTCGTCCCTGCCTCTTCAGCGAGCGGTTGAAGAAATATTTCACGAGACCCGTCACAATGCGTACGAACAGGTATATTATCGCCGCCTTGATGCAGAACCTCAGCACCGCGTGTATGCTTATGCCGAAGAGGCTCATTTCCATAATCTTTTCTATGTCCATATAGTATTTTCCTTTTGTTGTTTTTCTTTTACCGTTGGCGTGCTTACGGGCAGCAGACATGCTGTGGCGTCACTGCCGGTGACACGTGGTATATGCTTTTTTAAAGTGCGAACATGATGAAATGAGAGTTTTTTCTCAGGCTGCCTGCGCCGCCTGTCTTTTGCAAAAGTACAAGAAAAAAAGCAATCTGACGAACAGTCTGCTTTATTTATTGTATCTTTGCACCCACAAACAGCAGGGCTGTCTCTTCCGCCTGACGTCACATACTGATGATGTCGGCTGTCAAAAAGTTGTTTTTATTATGAATCTGCCTGATGATCCGATGATGCTGTTCAGCGTCATCAACATGAAACTGAGAGACTGTTACGCATCGCTCGACAGTCTTTGTGATGATATGAATGTAGACAAGAAAGCCATCGTCTGCAAGCTTGCCGCGGCAGGCTTCGAGTACGACTCCGCCGCCAACCGTTTCTGGTGAGCCTCCGGAGCGCAGGCTGTTCCTTTCTGGTCGGGCATGCGTCGCGGCGTGCTTGGCGCAGGCATATATTATTGTATACTCAGGCATATATTATTGTATACTATGAATCTTACAGACGCCAAATACATGCAGCACTACAAGTCGCTGCTTTCTGTCGGGCTGCCCATAATGATAGGTCAGCTCGGGGTTATAATCCTCGGTTTCGCCGACACCATGATGGTGGGACACCACAGCACCGCCGACCTTGGCGCAGCCTCGTTCGTGAACAACATCATGAACATGGTCATCATCTTCGGTACGGGTTTCTCCTACGGACTTACGCCCGTCGTGGGAGCCCTTTTCGGCACCGGGCACAAGGCGGAAGCAGGTCAGGCACTGCGCTGCAGCCTTCTTTCAAACGCCGTGGTGGCTGTCATGATGTCGGCACTGATGCTCGTCGTCTACTTCAATGTGCACCGCATGGGTCAGCCCGCGGAGCTTCTGCCGCTCATACGCCCCTATTTCCTTGTGCTCATAGTGTCCCTGCTGTTTGTCATGCTCTTCAATGCCTTCAAACAGTTTGCCGACGGCATCACCGACACACGGGTGTCGATGTGGATTCTTCTCGGCGGAAACGTGCTCAACATCTTCGGCAACTACCTGCTCATATACGGCAAGATGGGCTTTCCGGAGCTTGGAGTGCTGGGCGCGGGAATAAGCACCCTGTTCTCGAGAATAATGATGGTGGTGGTCTTCATGGTGATTTTCGCGCGCTCGCGACGCTACCGTCGCTACCGTGCGGGGTTTGTGGCGTTGGGCTGGTCGCGCGGCATGGTGAGACGGCTCAATGCTCTCGGCTGGCCCGTCGCGCTGCAGATGGGCATGGAGACGGCGTCTTTCAGCCTGAGTGTGGTCATGGTGGGCTGGCTCGGCACGGTGGCTCTGGCGTCCCATCAGGTGATGCTCACCATCTCGCAGTTCACGTTCATGATATACTACGGGCTCGGAGCAGCTGTCGCCATACGTGTGAGCAGCTTCCACGGACAGTCCGACCGTGACGGCGTACGCCTTACCGTGAGTGCCGGTTTCCGCCTCATGCTTGCCCTGGAGATAGTGTTGTCCGGCATCGTGTTCTGTCTGCGCCATCAGCTCGGAGGCTGGTTCACCGACAGTCTGGAGGTAGCCTCGTCTGTGGTGTCGCTCATGCTGCCGTTCCTTATATATCAGTTTGGCGACGGACTACAGATTCTTTTCGCCAACGCTTTGCGCGGAACGTCAGACGTGAAGTCACTTATGGTCATCGCGTTCATTGCCTATTTCGTGGTGTCGCTGCCCGTAGGCTACTTCTGCGGCTTCGTTCTCGGCATGCGGCTTGTGGGCATCTGGATGGCGTTCCCGTTCGGTCTGACCGCAGCCGGGGTGATGATGTGGCTGCGGTTCAGACGTTCCTACAGCAGTTCGGGAAGCTGATAGAGCTTCATTCCGTTGCTTCCCTTTATAAGAATGTAGTGGTCTTCGGGCATGTTCTTTCTCAGTTCGGCTTTCACTTCCTCGGCATCTGCGAACTTGCGGAACGCGCATCGCGTCTTGCCGAACTCCTCTCCCACGAGCCATACGGTGTCTATGCCAGCGTGTTCCAGCATGTCCGCCACCTTCTGGTGCTCCTCTTCCGAGGAGTCGCCGAGCTCCCTCATGTCGCCCAGAATAGCCATCTTGCGGCTCACCTGCATGTCGCTGAAGTTCTTTATCGCCGCCGCCATGCTCGTAGGGTTGGCGTTGTAGGCATCCACGATCAGCCTGTTGTGCTCAGTGGTCTCGAGCTGTGAGCGGTTGTTGCTCGGTATGTAGCCTGCCAGAGCGTCGCTTACGGCATCGTCGCCTACACCGAAATACAGTCCGATGCTTGCCGCGGCGAGCATGTTGCACAGGTTGTAGGTGCCGATGAGGTGCGTCTCCACCTCGTGCCAACCGCCTTCCCCGCCGCGCCATCTGAAGCACAGCAGCGGCGCGCACGACGTCACCTCACCCTCGACATACAGTCCGTCCATCGGCTCGCATGCGTATTTTATGAGGTCGAGACCTCCCGATATGCCTGCCAGATGTCTGTTGGCGGCGTCTATGAACACCTTCGAGCCGTTGCGGCGGCGCAGGAAGTCGTACAGCTCTCCCTTTGTCCTGACCACTCCTTCGAACGACCCGAAGCCCTGCAGATGGGCTTTCCCCACGTTGGTTATCAGTCCGTAGTCGGGCTCGACGGTCTCAACGAGCGTCTTGATGTCGCCCGGATGGCTCGCGCCCATCTCTATCACGGCTATCTCGTGCTCCTTTCTCAGGCGCAGGAGAGTCTTGGGCACACCGATGTCGTTATTGAAATTGCCCTCGGTATACAGCACTTTGTACTTCTTCGACAGCACGGCAGCCACGAGTTCCTTGGTTGTTGTCTTTCCGTTTGTGCCCGTTATGCCTATCACGGGTATGTCGAACTGCCGGCGGTGGTGGCGTGCCAGCTGCTTGAGAGTGGCGAGCGCGTCGTCCGTGACGATGTATCTCTCGTCGCGCGCATACTCCGGTTCGTCTATCACCGCGTAGGAACAGCCCTTCTGAAGGGCGGTTTCGGCAAACCTGTTTCCGTCGAACGACTCTCCCTTCAGGGCGAAGAAAATGGAGCCTTCGGGACAGTCGCGGCTGTCGGTCGTTACAGTCTGATGTTCAGAGAATAGTCTGTACAGATGTTCTATTTCCATGACTTGTACGTTATTATATGAAAAATGCGGTGCAAACTTACACAAAATGTTCGGATTACGCGCGTTTTTGGTACAACAAATTCGTCCCGTCCGCTTGTCAGAGCAGTCTCACTCGTTGTCAGGACGGTCTCACTCGCTTTATGACTTATGCCGGAACGCCGGTCTACCCGTACTCTTCCGCACAGCGGTACGTGCTGTGGGACGAGTCGGTGGAGGCGTGGCTGCATGCTGACATTATGATTGCTGGATGTCGAAAAATCAGTTTCAATGACGTCGGAAACAAAAAAAATGTGTAAATTTGCTGATATTCGGGAGGATTGACATTGTTCTTATGAATGCCGGGAGAGCCTGTATGACGCCGCGCGTTGCCCGTACGTGCATGTCGTACTCACTTTTCAGACTCCGGCAGACGGTGAATGCAATAACACTATTCAAAACAACATATGGTATGAAAAGACTTTTACTAATGGCTTCAGTGCTGCTTGCGGCGGGGGCGGCACAGGCTCAGGACGGTCCGTTATGGATGCGCTATCCTGCCATTTCGCCCGATGGCAAGACCATCGCGTTCACTTATTGCGGTGACATATTCACCGTTCCGGCAGACGGCGGACGCGCTACACAGCTCACGACACACCCTGCCCACGACACGCGACCGGTATGGTCGCCCGACGGCAGGCAGATTGCTTTCGCGTCAGACCGCAACGGCGGGTTCGACGTTTTCATCATGAGCCGTTACGGAGGAGCCCCAACGAGGCTCACCACACATTCTGCCAACGAGTATCCGGAGACGTTCGCGGACAGCACGCATGTGCTTTTCTCCGCGTCGATACAGCAGGACTATAGGGACATACAGTTTCCGGGAGGTCAGTTCTCGCAGATCTACAGCGTGCCGACAAGCGGTGGCAGACCTGTGATGTTCTCGTCGATGGTCATGCAGAACCTCTCTCTGGACAAGTCGGGAGGCAGACTTCTCTATCACGACATGAAGGGATATGAGGACAACTGGCGCAAGCATCACCGGTCGTCCATCACCCGCGACATATGGATGTGCACTCTCGGAGAGAACCGTTCTTACAGGAAACTGACGTCATTCCGGGGTGAAGACCGCAATCCGGTGTGGGCGCCGGACGGTGATTCGTTCTATTATCTGAGCGAGGAGAACGGAAGTTTCAATGTCTACAAATACAGTCTGTCTGACGGAAACCACAGCCAGCTCACACAACACACCAAGAATCCGGTGAGGTTTCTCACTGTCGCTGACAACGGAACACTGTGTTACGGCTACGACGGAGAGATATACACCATGCGCGAAGGGGCACAGCCGTCTAAAGTGAAGGTGGAGATTGTCACCGACCGGGTGGAGAACGACGTGCTCAACCGCACCTTCAGAAGCGGTGCCACAGACATGGCTGTGTCGCCGAACGGCAAGGAGGTGGCGTTCATAGTGCGCGGAGACGTGTATGTTACGTCTGTTGACTACGAGACGACACGCCAGATCACCAACACGCCGCAGCAGGAACGCAACATCAGTTTCAGCCCTGACGGACGCTCGCTCGTATATTCCGCCGAGCGCGACAGCGTATGGGGAATATACCAGAGCAGCCTCGTGCGCAAGGAAGACAAGTATTTCACCTATGCGCAGGAGCTGAAGGAAGAGCCTCTTGTCGTGACCGACAAACCGTCGTTCCAGCCTGAATACTCGCCCGACGGCAAGGAGGTGGCGTTCCTCGAAGACCGTACCACGCTGCGTGTGATAAACCTCAAGAGCAGGAAAGTGCGCACTGTGCTCGACGGAAAGTTCAATTACTCATACAGCGACGGTGACCAGAACTACCAGTGGTCGCCCGACAGCAAGTGGTTTCTCACCTCTTATATAGGCGTGGGAGGATGGAACAACACCGACATCGCGCTCGTCAAGGCTGACGGAAGCGGCGAGGTGACCAATCTGACCGAGAGCGGATATACCGACGGCAACCCCAAATGGGTGCTTGACGGAAAGGCTATGATATGGTCGTCCGACCGTGCCGGTTACCGCAGTCACGGCAGCTGGGGCGCCGAGTCGGACACTTACATCATGTTCTTCGATGCCGAAGCCTACGACAAATTCCGTCTTAACAAGGAAGAACTCGCCCTCGAGGAGGAGATGAACAAGGATTCCGACGAGAAGAAAGACGGAGACGCGGACAAGAAGGACGACGCTGACAAGAAGAAAGACAGCAAGAAAAAGAAAGACAAAAAGGACAAGAAGGACGACAAGAAGAAAGACCTTGTCTTCGATCTTGCCAACCGCCGCGACAGGATAATGCGTCTTACGATAAACTCATCGCGCATGGGCGACGCCGTGCTCACGCCAAAGGGCGACAAGCTTTACTACTGCGCGGCTTTCGAGGGAGGCTTCGACCTTTGGGAACGCAACTTCCGCGAGAACTCCACAAAGCTCATAATAAAGGGCATAGGAGGCGGAAGCATGATTCAGGACAAGAAAGGCGAGAACCTGTATCTGTGCACCGGAGGTCAGATGAAGAAAATACAGACCGCCGGAAACAAGGTGAGCAACATCTCGTTCAGTGCGGAGTTTGACCTGCGTCCGGCAAAAGAGCGCGACTATATATTCAATCACGTGTGGCGGCAGGTGAAAGACAAGTTCTACGATCCGAACATACACGGTGTGGACTGGGACGGATATAAGAATGTGTACGCGCGTTATCTGCCTTACATCAACAACAACTACGACTTCCAGGAGATGCTTTCGGAGATGCTCGGCGAGCTGAACGGCTCACACACAGGGGCACGCTACGGTGGCACGGGAGCCGCGCAGCAGACGGCATGTCTCGGTGCTTTCTACGACAACAAGTATGATGGAGACGGCTTGAAGATAGTGGAGGTGATAGCGGGAGGACCGCTCACCAGGGCAGACTCGAAGATAAAGGCGGGCTGCATAGTAGAGAAGATAAACAACAAGGAGATAAAAGCCGGTGAGGACTACTATCCGCTGCTTGCCGGAGAAGCCGGAAAGAAAGTGCTGCTCGCTGTCTACGACCCTGCCACAGGCAAGCGTTTCGAGCAGCAGGTGAAGGCTATCAGCTACGGAGCGCAGCGCAATCTGCTCTACAAACGGTGGGTTGAGAACTGCCGTAAGAAGGTGGACGAGCTGTCGGGAGGCAAGGTAGGATATGTGCATGTGAAGGGAATGGACAGCGAGAGCTTCCGTGAGGTATACTCGGAGGTGCTCGGCCGCTGCCGCAACAAGGAAGCCGTGATAGTCGACACACGCCATAACGGCGGCGGATGGCTGCACGACGACCTCGCCACACTGCTCAGCGGAAAGGAGTATCAGCAGTTTGCGCCACGCGGACAATACATCGGCAGCGATCCGTATAACAAGTGGTGCAAGCCTTCATGCGTGCTTGTCTGCGAGGACAACTACTCCAACGCGCACGGCTTCCCGTGGGTTTACAAGACTCTCGGCATAGGAAAGCTCGTGGGCGCGCCTGTTCCCGGCACCATGACAGCGGTGTGGTGGGAAACCCAGATAGACCCCTCGCTCGTGTTCGGAATACCTCAGGTGGGTGTGAGAGACATGCAGGGACACTATCTGGAGAACCAGGAGCTGGAGCCGGACGTGGAAGTATACAACACACCGGAGCAACAGCTCGGAGGCGAGGACAGACAGCTTGAGGAGGCTGTGAGGCTTATGCTCGGGACAATAAAGAAATGATATGCATCCGTATGGAGACGTCCGGTCTCCTGCGGATATATATAAATAAGTCAGACACACATATATAAATAAAGCGGACACGCACAGGCTGACCCGTATATGCCGCGTTATGGCGGTGACGGAGAGCCTTGCGTGTCCGCTTTCCTATGTGTGCCCGCTTACCAGGCGATGTTCATTCCCAGAGTGATGCTTGCGTTTGAGCTGAGCGGAATCATCTCCTTGCTCGTCTTGCCCAGTATGTGGTCCATTCCGATGAAGAGGTTGTAGCCCTTCGGATGGATGTTGAGCACCCATCCCATGCTTGCCGTGAAGCTGTTCACAGCGAAGTTCACGCCTCCGTCGAGCCACTTCAGCGGAGCGTAGTTCGCGCTCAGCCGTCCTTCCGTCCATGAATAGGGACCTTTTATGCGCGACGACCAGAGCGCGCCGAACGACACCTTCCGGTATACCGGCAGTGTGTATTCCGCGCCCAGATTGATTGTCGCTCCTATGCCGGTGGTGCGTCCTCCCTTGTCGCCCATGTCCGTGAGGTTGGCGAAGTCAGCCATCTGGTCGCCGTAGCGGTCAGCCTTCACGTCGAGCTCCTCGCCGTGGTCTGATGTCACCGACACGTCGTGGAAACCGTCGAAGATGAAGCTTTTCGACCTGTTCTCGGCTGACATGTCGTTCGACCAGTTGATGAATCCGAGGTCAAGAACCGACGCGCTGACCGTCCAGTCGTCGTTTATCTCGTACACTCCGCCCAAATCGACAGCCATACCGAAGCCTCCCACGCCGAAGCCATCGATGTCGACGTCGTTCACGCATTCGTAAGTGCCGCTGCCTTCCACATTATATTCCTTCTCCTCAGAGACATAGGAGAAGCCTTTCATCGACACGTCAGCCGCAGCCTCGCCCGATATCGACCACTTGTCCTCGCCCGCAAGGTCAGCCTTTATGTCCTTCATTCTCACGTCGGCGCGTGCCAGACCCACCAGCACCTTCACCTTAGCGCCCACCCGGAGCTTCTCGTTTATCTGCCGGGAGTGTCCGAGCGCTATCTCGGCATACGACTGCGCGTGCGCGTTTATGTCGCCTATGTCATACGTCTTGTTGCCTATGTTCTTGGCAAACTCGAACAGACCGTACGGCAGAGACAATCCCACAGTGCTCTTGGAGTTTATCTCGAAGGTGTTGTATCCGCCGAAAGCCTTGAATCCTGCCGACAGTATGGTCAGCCCGATGTCGCCCGTTATGCGGTTGTTTCCTTTGCTGAAGCCGCTCAGAGCGTCGTTTGCGGATATGTATGGATTCATGAACGTGGTCATCTTCTTGCCGCTCTGGGACGGATACATGGGGTTGTGCATGATGACATCCTGATATCCGAAGTTGCCGCTTAGCTTGATGCTGATGTTTCCGAGTGCCGGCAGCGACACGTAGCCCTGCTCGTTTCCCATCGCCGGGTTGAGCATGTGGCGGTACTTGTAGTCGTCTGTGAAGTATGCCGAGTTGAGGGTCTGCGCCGTGGCACAGCATCCCGTCATCACGATTATCACCGTGAGGATGTTTCTGTATATGGTTTTCATTTTTCTGTCGTTGGTTTGTTGGTTAATTGAAGTCGGCTATCACTTTGCCTGTAATCTTTATTTTCAGGTCGCGTGCGATGAGGAAATGCTTCTTCGCATTGAGCGTCTTTCCCGTCACGCTTTCCGTTCCGTCGTCCGATTTTGCCTTGCCCTGAATGGTGAGACGCAGACCGTCGATCTTTCTCATGGCGTCAGCCGTCTTCTTGGTGATGTTTATCGTGAGCGGCGTATATGCCGAGTTCTCCCCGTCGGGCGACGCTATGACGGTGTTGGAAACCTCCACGTTCACGTCAGAACTGATGTCGTTGCCCTCCGTGTCGATGGGAGTGGCTGTCAGTGTGAGGTAAGCCGGCACGCGGTTCTCTATCGTTGCGGTCACGCATACGGCTGCGTCGTCGCTCAGGTCGTAGTCCTCCAGGTCCTCGTGCCATCCGTCGAGCGAGTCCTTATACACGATGCTGGCGTTCTCCGCGAACGCTATGGGAGCCTCCACGGTGTAGCTCGGCTTGATGGTATAGGTGTGGTCGAGCATGAACTCGCTTTCCCTGTCCTTGTCCGCCATCGCCTTCGCGTCGAAGGATATGTTGTCCGGTATCTTCTCTATGAGTGTCGAGAGGTCCGGCACCTCATATGCGTTGCTGCCATACTCAGCCTCTATCTCCGCCGTTTTCTTGCGGCAGATGCATATGTGGGTGGTCGTTGCCGGATGGACGGTCATCTGCGGCACGGTCACTTTTGCACTCTCGTGTCCGTCCTTTGTGGCGATGATGGTGCCCGAAACCAGTCCCGTGGCGTTCATTGTGTTGTCTATCGACACCATTATCCTCGGGTTGTCGAGGTCGGCACGCACGTCGCCGTCGGTCAGGAACTCCGGTATGCCGGTTATCTCTATGTTTCCGAGACTGTTAAGATTGATTGAGGGGTTGAACCGTCCCGACGCCGACACCGGACGGAACGTGTCCAGACTGAACGTGTTGTTTATCTCGAAGCGGGTCTGCGAGGGCACGCCTGTGATGTCGAGCGTGGCGTCCAGACTCATGTCTATGTCTCCTGTAAGGGTTATGTCGCCGTTCTCTATGCTCAGCTCACCGTTCTCCATGTTGCCCGCGGAGAAGTCGAGCTCGTCTGTCGTCACCGTGAGCGATAGGTCGTGCGATGTGTTCACGCCTGTCAGAGTGATGACCGGACCGCTGTGCGAGAGCGTTCCGTTGCCGTTGCCCCTCACGTCTGTCACGACGATATAGCCCGGCAGGAAGAGCTGCAGCCTGTCTATCACGGGCATGACGGCGCTCAGTCCGTCGGGGAACTGCACGCTCAGGTCCATCGAGGCGGGGTTGATGCTCACGCGCGTGAGGTCCACCACGTCGTCAGAATGGCCGTCGTAGGTGAAGCGTCTTATCCGCTGTGTGTTTGAGAAACGTGTGTTTGCACGCGCCTTGGCGTTCTGTCCGGCAAGGCTTTCAAGGTCGATGACGAAAGCCTGTCCGCTTGTCAGTTTTTCCATAATGGTGAAACCTTCCACTCTGATTTCCGTTACGTCGATCTCTCCGCCCTGCTGTTCGAACACGTAGTCGCCGTTGTCCTTCACTGTCACGCAGTCGCTGTTGTCGAGGTCGAGCACGTCTTCCAGTCTGATTGTGTCGGTGGTGCTTGCCGGGATGGTAAGTTCTCCGCCGATGCCTACCGTGCTGTCGATTTCGTCGAAATCATAATCGCTGTCGGAACACGCTCCGGCGACGATAGCACCTGTCGCTATCAAAGCGACGGCAGCTAAAACATTAATGTTTTTCTTAATCATTGTTAACTTTTGATGTTTGATTTATGTGAATATTATAGAGAATTATTGGTATCGCTATTCCAAAGTTCCTATAAACTGGAGTGTGCGTAATAACGCTGTGCAAAAATAAATAAAATAATTCAAAAAATATATATCCAAAGCCGAATATTATTAAAATTGTAATGCCGTTGCTGCTTTCCGCCATCCGCAGGGGGATGTACGCGCTCCGCATCACGGGGTTATTCGGGGTGAAAAATAACGATGCCGGTGGGCGCAATGGGAGCTTGCTCTCATATTGCCGGGCGCAGTTTGCTTTATGCAAGCATGCATATAGGAAAGTAAAATATTTTGACAGACGGAATTATTGAAACAGAGTGACGCGGCGGCTGAAACGTGAATAAAAGTCGGAAAAATATGTATAATCATCCGGTTCTAACATTCCCAATGTGCAAAAAAGGCTCTCCAGCATGCCTGAAGAGGCTGTTCCGGACTGTGGAAAAGCATGTCTTGCGCCATGAAAGAGGCTTTCCGGCAGCGCGGAAAAGGCTCTTCCGCATCGTCGGAAAAACCGTTCGGACTGCCGGATTTGTGTATATAGCTGTATATCAGAGTGTTATGCAAAACGCTGAAAACTCGCGTATTTGCAGCCTCAGACGCTTTTCTTCATTCCGACGGCACTCTCGCCGAGTTGGGACATGATGTAAGTGCGTGAATAATAGTATGTTTTTCGCATAAGAGGGGTAGCGGTGCCGGGTCTGCGGAAGGTTTTTGTCGCATTAATGGCTGGCATAAAGAGTGAGTCGGGCGTTTTATGGGAAAATAACATTAGGGGAGGAGTAGGATAAAGTATTTTATATTATCTTTGCATATGACAGGCTGCACTCGGGCAATATGAAAGCAAGCTCTCATTGCCCTCATTTGCATTATCATTGCATATGACAGGCATCGGCTCGGCAGTATCATGTCTGGTAAAACTCCGTTTTCCCGCCTTGCTGCTGCACTCGCCTTGCACTGTCATTGTATATGATAAGCTGCATTCGGGCAAATAAGAGCAAGCTCTTATGCCTCTCATTTGCATTATCATTGCACAAGACAGGCATTATATATCAGAAAAAACAGAAGTTATGAAAGCTTTTACATACACAATAAACGCGGGAGGAAGACTCCTCGACTTGTCCGAACCGAAGGTGATGGGCATCCTCAATGCCACGCCCGACTCGTTCTTTGAGGGAAGCCGGCGGCAGACGGAGGCGGAGATAGCCGACAGGGCTAACGAGATAGTGGAGCAGGGAGGAGAGATAATTGATGTGGGCGCGTTCTCCACACGTCCCGGGGCGGATGAGGTGAGCTGCCGGGAGGAGACCGGACGGCTGAGGCGCGCGCTCGCCATAGTGCGCCGCGAACAGCCCGACGCCGTACTGTCTGTCGACACCTACCGTCCCTCGGTGGCGCGGATGTGCGTGGAGGAGTTCGGAGCCGACATCATAAACGACGTGTCGGAGGGTGGCATAACGGGCATTGTCAACACGCCGATACATGAGGAGGAAAGCATGTTTGAGACTGTGGCGCGCCTCGGTGTGGCTTACATACTGATGTCTGTAAAGCCCGACCTGTACAGCATGATGAAGGCTTTCGCGGAGGAGGTGCAGCAGTTGCGCGACCTTGGCGTGAAGGACGTGATACTCGACCCGGGCTTCGGCTTCGGCAAGACGCTTGAGCAGAACTACAGCATAATGGACTCTTTGGAGTGTCTGCACGAGCTTGAGCTGCCGCTGCTCGTGGGCATATCGCGCAAGAGCATGATATCGCGACTGCTCCATACGGATGCCTCCGGCGCGCTCAACGGCACCACCGCGCTCAACACCATCGCCCTGCTCAAGGGCGCGTCCATACTGCGCGTGCACGATGTGAGGGAGTGTGTGGAGGCTGTGAGGATAGTGGGAGCCATGCGTGCGGACGGCTCTTCTGACCTCTGACAGGCAGCGCGGACATGTAATGAAGTATAACTGAAAAAACCGACAGCAATGATAGATTTCGGAATAAAGGATGTGGTGGACATCGTCCTTGTGGCGATGATGCTCTATTATGTTTACCGCCTCATGAAGGAGAGCCGTTCGCTCAATGTCTTCATAGGCATCATCGTCTTCGTGATAGTATGGCTTTTCGTGAGCCAGATTATAGAGATGCGTCTCCTCGGGTCGATTATGGACAAGCTGGTGAGCGTCGGTGTGATAGGACTCATCGTGCTTTTCCAGGAGGAGATACGCAAGTTTCTCTATACGCTCGGCACACACCGCCGCTTCCAGATGGTGACGCGGTTCTTCTTCTCGGGCAACGGCTCGAAGGAAACCGGGGCTGACAAGCAGACCATCATGCCCATAGTGATGGCGTGCATCGACATGGCGAGGGGTAAGGTGGGCGCGCTCATAGTCATAGAGCGCACGGTGAGGCTCGACGACATCGTGGAGACGGGCGACCTGATAGACGCCAACATCAACCAGAGACTCATAGAGAACATCTTCTTCAAGAACTCGCCGCTGCACGACGGAGCCATGATCATAGCTAAAAAACGCATCCGCGCCGCCGGATGCATACTGCCCGTGTCGCACAGCCACGACATTCCCAAGGACCTGGGTCTGCGCCACCGCGCCGCGCTGGGCATATCGCAGAGCAGCGACGCCATAGCCGTGGTGGTGTCGGAGGAGACGGGGCGCATATCGGTGGCTATAAAGGGCGACTTCCGCCTGCGCCTGTCGGCGGAGGAACTCGAGAGCCTGCTCACGCGCGAGATGAGCGGATAGGACACCGACGGGATATATATGACGAGGCGACGCCTGTCGGGACATCGTGTCCTACGGGCGTCGCCTCGTGGCGTTTATCGTGTTTGCCGCTCTCTCTCATACGCATCCGGCAGGATGTTCGGGTGACGTATATGATCCGGAGCGGCAGATATGAGTGTGTCTCACGTCATTTGAAGTGGATGAACGGACGCACGCTCTTGTATTGCAGATTGCCGCCTGCCACGCTGGCGTGGGTGCTGCATGTGAGCGTTCCAGGGTCGAACGACATCGCACCGAAATATGATGTATCGTAATACCAGCCTTCCGTACTGTTCCAGTATGTTCCGCCCGGTGCCTTTCCGCCTGCCTGGCTGAAACCGATGTTGAGCAGATTGCCTCTGAAGAGGTAGTAATCCCAGTCGCTTCGGGTGAACTCTCTTATCTCTATTTTGCTTCCGCTCTTGCGCGCGAAGTTGCCGTGCATTATGCTCTGATATGCCGTGCGAATCTCTCCAAATGACGGTATGTACCACTTGCCAGCCCTTTCATCCACATTGTCCGACGGATTCTTGAGCCATTCTGCGGTAAGTTCCGCACCGGGATTGTATTGCGCCGCCAGTTTGAAGGCGGGGAACTCGTCGCTTGTCGCCTTCACCGTCACACCGTCGTATGAGTATGCCGGATTCCACGAATACTCGTAGCCGTACGGGTCGGTGAACATTGGCGTGGTGTTATATCCGAATGTGCTGTTGTTCATTTTTCCTTTTGCACGGGTCGTCCACGTGGCGTTTCCTGCGTCTCTCAACGCCATCGCCGCCTTCTCCTTCATGCTCGTGACAATGGCGATGGGCGTTTTCGTGCGCCAGTTGTCGGCGAGTGTGCCCACGGTGCCGTCGTTGAAGAGGTATCTGAAGTTGTAAGACACGTATATGAGTACGGTGTATGAGGTGTTTGCCTGAAGCGTCCCGTCGGGCATGGCGGTGCTGAAGAGATCTGCCAGACTCACCGTCTTGCCGTATATCATGGTAGCCGTGCCTCCGTCCTCTGTCACGTCATAGTTTCTCAGACTTGTCCCGGCGGGGAAGTAGAGGGTGTTGCTCTGCGCGTATTGGAATTGCTTCAGCCACGCTGCGGGTGCGTCTGTGGTGGCTCCTGTGGCTATCGCTCCGAAGGAGAGGGGGCGTTTGCCGCTTGCGCCGTCGGCGTTATGGGCGTCGGCGTCGGCTTTTTCGGGCAAGAGACTCACAGGATTGAGCCTTTGCAGGTCGAGCGTTTCCGTGGCTGACGACAGGTATGCGTTGGTGCCTATCTTGGTGGTATAGCTTATCTCTTTGGGGTTCTGCACGTCGCTGTAGTCATAGTCCTTGGCTGTGACATCGAGTCCGTTGCCCACTATCCTGAACGTCACCCTTGCGAACGGATGGCTCAGCACGAGGCTCACCTTCGTGCTCTTGTCGCTCACTGTGGCTGCGGCTGTTCCGGCGAGAGCCTGCGCGTAGTCGTCGGATGTGGGCGTTGTGCCGTCCTTGGCTATGACGAGCGCACCGTCCTTCTCCTCAAGCCGGTCGTTGAAGCATACGAAGGTGTAATCTCCCGGTTCGAGTTCCATGTATGCCTTCTTGCCTCCTGAGCCGTGCAGGGTGAACGCCGTGCCGTCCCAGTCTGCCGTCAATCTCGCCTTCTCAGTGTGCTGTTCAGCCGTTCCCTGATAGGCTATGATGGTGTATGTACCTGCTGTGAGTGTCTTCGTGGCAGCCGCTCTTCTTGGTCCGCTCGCCTTGCCGGTGGCGTATTCCTGCGTCATGCATACGCTTGCCGATATTCCGGGAGCCAGCTCGGCTGTCCTTGTCTCCGTGTCGGACGGTCCTTTCGCCTGCGCCGCTGTGGCATGAGCGCGCCTCGGTGCTGCTCCGCTCTCGTTCCATCCTGCCATTCCAAGAGAGAACTCCACGCCCGTGCCTTTAGCCGAAGGCACAGGAACGTCGTTTACATCTTCGTTTTCCGAGCACGACGACATGCCCGCCGTGATAAGCAGCAGTGCCGGTAATATGGCAGCCGCACGCTGAAAACGAATCCTTCCTATCATGTTTCTGATTGCTTTTCTCATCATTTTGTCTGCTTTCTTAAATTAATGTTTGTCCTTAGTTTGATTGGTGCTGTTCTTCCATCAGGTCTCATCACTTCCTGCATACCGATGTCAGAAGTTGTCCCAATTGTCGTCTCCGATTCCGTATCCGTCTCCTCCTACGGTTTGGTTGTCCCATTCTGTCTCCTTGGGACTGTTGTCAGCTCCGCTCTCTGTAGTGCCGTCGAACCTGACACTTCCTGCCAGCAGCGAGCCGCCCTCCACCCGTATGACTGCGCATTGCGGACAGATGTAGTCTCTTTTTCTGTTTTGTTTCATAATTCTCTGACGTGTTTGATAATCTGTAATCCTAAATACAATGTATATACAATAGTCTTTAAGTGTTCCTGAATTGTGCGCCTGAGGGAACCGGCTGCGCCGTTTCGTGTTGAAAGACACCTGATTGCATACAGCCGTTTCTCTATTGGCGGACGGCAAAAATATACAAATAATCCGAAAGACAGTTCTTTTTTGCATGTTATTTAAGGCTGATATGACATACGTTATAAACAAAGCGTAAAAGCGTTGAAGACTCGGTGGGGTTTTGTTGCGGAATACACGGATTTTGTGTTCCGTATGTGTCGCTTCATTGGTCGTTTGCGGAGCTTCGTCAGATGTGTATATATTAATAAGGTGTATGTGGGTCAATGCGGCTTGGCGTGACGTTTCACGTCGTGTATGCCGGTATCGCATACGCTGTATTGTGCCGTGTGTATGCCGCCAATGCGGTCAATGGCGTGGCGGCATGCTGTCCTTGTCGCCTTGCGGACGGTCGTCGGCGGTGCTCGGATGGTGGCGGAACGGGGGCGCGGCTCACTGTGTGTGATGATGTAACAGTCTGATTCTTAGCGTTGCGGACAGCCTTTTCACCGCTCCGCCGTCCGTGTTCCGCCATTTGCGTGTCACATCATTGAAAGTGCGAAAAAAACAGAGCCAAAACATCGTTCTGTTCCGATTATTTTTCTTAATTTTGCAAAATAGAAATTACAAAATACATATTATCTGAATAACCATGGATTTATTACAGAAAATAGTAGCGCATGCCAAGAGCAACAAACAGCGCATCGTGCTCCCCGAAGCTACTGAGGAGCGTACCCTTAAAGCCGCCGACCGAGTTCTGGCTGACGACATAGCCGACATTATTCTCATAGGAAACCCCGGTGAAATAAGCCGTCTTGCACAGCAGTGGGGACTTTCCAACATTCAGAAAGCCACCATCATCGACCCCGAGAACAATCCCAAGAGCGAGATGTATGCCGAAAAGCTTGCCGAGATACGTAAGAGCAAGGGCATGACAATAGAGGAAGCCCGCCGTCTGGTGAGGAATCCTCTTTACCTGGGATGTATGATAATAAAGCTTGAGGAGGCTGACGGACAGGTGAGCGGAGCACTCAGCACGACGGGTGAGACGCTGCGTCCGGCTCTGCAGATCATCAAGTGCGCGCCCGGAGTGACATGTGTCAGCGGCGCGATGCTTGTAATCACGCACGAGCACCGCTATGGAGAGGACGGCATATTCGTAATGGGCGACGTGGCTGTAACGCCTGTTCCGACTGCCGAACAGCTCGCTCAGATAGCCGTATGTACGGCTCAGACCGCACGGACCATAGCCGGAATAACCGACCCGAGGGTCGCTATGCTGAGCTTCTCGACCAAAGGGAGCGCCAAGCATGAGAATGTTGACAAGGTGGTGGAGGCTACACGGCTTGCCCACGAGCTCGATCCTGAGCTTCATCTTGACGGAGAGCTGCAGGCGGATGCGGCTCTTGTGCCGAGCGTGGGAGAGAAAAAGGCGCCGGGAAGCACCATCGCCGGACATGCCAACGTGCTCATTGTGCCCAACCTCGAGGTGGGAAACATATCGTATAAGCTTGTCCAGCGTCTTGGAAACGCGGTGGCGATAGGTCCTGTTCTTCAGGGTATCGCACGTCCGGTGAACGACCTCAGCCGCGGATGTTCCATCGATGACATATATTATATGGTGGCAATCACGGCTTGTCAGGCGCAAGACGCCAAATAGACATCAGCATGCCGCGTCGGGAAAAAGCACTCTTCCATTGTGCGGAATGCGCTTTCCCGGGGCGGCATGGTTTATTTTTCAAACTACAACAAAAGCAGAAATGAAGATATTAGTACTTAATTGCGGCAGCTCGTCCATCAAATACAAGCTCTACAACATGGACGACCACTCGGTCATGGCTGCCGGAGGAGCGGAGCGGATAGGGCTCGATGAGGCGTTCGTAAAGGTGACGATGCCCGATGGAGAGAAGAAAAAGATAATGCACGACATGCCCGACCATAAGGAGGGAGTGAACTTCGTGTTCAGCCTGCTCACCGATCCGGAGATAGGAGCGATAAAGAGTCTCGACGAGATAGACGCCGTAGGACACCGCATTGTGCAGGGCGGCGACTTGTTTGAGAAGAGTGTCATCGTGGACGAAAGCGTGGAACGGGGCATCGAAAGCCTCTGTGACCTTGCTCCGGTGCACAACGCCGGACACCTCAAAGGCATTCGTGCGGTGGACAAACTGATGCCCGACGTTCCGCAGGTATGCGTGTTCGACAACGCCTTCCACAGCACCATGCCCGATTACGCGTACCTTTACGCCGTGCCGTACGAGCTTTATGAGAAGTATCATGTGCGCCGTTACGGATTCCACGGAACGAGCCATCGCTACGTGTCACAGCGTGTATGCGAGTTCCTTGGACGCGATATCAGCACGCAGCGCATCATAACCTGCCACATAGGAAACGGCGCGAGCGTCACCGCAGTGAAGTTCGGCAAGTGCGTGGACACGTCAATGGGACTCACTCCCCTTGCCGGAGTGATGATGGGAAGCCGCAGCGGTGACATTGACGCATCGGCTGTCACATACATCATGGAGAAGCTCGGACTGCAGCCGCAGGAGATGGCTGAGTATCTGAACAAGCAAAGCGGCGTGCTCGGAATAAGCGGCGTGTCGTCTGACATGCGCGAAGTTGAGGCGGCGGCATCCGATGGCAACAGTCGCGCACGCCTCGCTCTGGACATGTATTGCTACCGCATCAAGAAGTACATCGGTGCGTATGCCGCCGCCATGGGTGGTGTTGACATCATCGTATGGACCGCCGGTGTGGGCGAGAACCAGACCGATGTGCGCGAGGACTCGTGCAAAGGACTTGAGTTCCTCGGCATAAAGATAGACCATGAAGCCAACAACACACAGGGCAAGGAGGCTGTCATATCTGCTCCCGACTCAAAGGTTACGGTATGCGTGATACCTACCGACGAGGAGCTTATGATTGCCAAGGACACCATGGCGTTGCTTCAGAAGTGAGAGAAAAGAACATACAAAAGGCAGAAAGGCATGTCATCATGAAGAGTGACATGCCTTTCTTTATATCTTCAAACCGGTTTTTAAGTATCCGCGGACCGGTTTTTATATATTGGCAAAGCTGTTGTCGCATATCTGTAAAAATGTCTTTGCGTATCAGAAAATCGGTTTTCAAGTATTTGCAAAGCATGTTTTGTGGATACGCAAAGCCGTCTTTACAGTTCCTTTTCTATTGCGGGTACAATCAGTTTTTCCATTACGTCGTATCCGGCACCGTTGGGATGCACTGTCTCAGGAGTGTATTTGCTGTCCATCCCTTCCTTGTCGGGAGCGAGCAATGCTGTGAAGTAGTCCACATACTGTATTCCGTTCTTCTCCGCATAAGCCTTCACACGTGCGTTGAGGCTGCGTATCTTCTTCATCGCATCGGTCACAGACGGCCGCCATCCGAAGTTTCTTGCAGGCAGGGTGGATGTGAGTATCACCCTTATCTTGTGTGCCCTGGCAAGCTCCACCATGGAGAGAATGTTGCCGTATGTGATGTCCTCGTTGTAGGGACCTGTGTTTTCGGCTATGTCGTTGGTGCCGTAGTTGAGCACGAGAACCCTCGGTTCCAGGTTGATCACGTCCTCGCGGAAGCGCATGAGGAACTGGTATGACGTCTGCCCGCCTATTCCCCGTCCTATGTAACCGTGTTTCTTGAAGAACTCTGGGTGCGTGTTCACCCATCCTTCAGTGATTGAGTTGCCCATGAAAACCACTCTTTTCTCGCCCTTGGCAGGCTTTCCGAGTCTGGCGTTCTCCTGAGCGTAGCGTCTGTAGTTGGCAAAGTCGTTGTGGTTCTGTGCCGTTGCCGTGGTGCATGTAAGCAGCGAGCATGCCGCTGCCAGCACTATTGTCTTCAGTGAAATCATAATAGATGTTATATAGTTTGTTTATGGTCTGCTCTCGCCCTCCACATATTCCTCGAGGAACATGTGCTCTCCGTCGAACACGGCATAGGTGAACTGCGTTATCCAGTCGCCTATTATCATCAGCCGCGACTTGCGTGAGAGTATCAGGTCGAGCTCTATGTGCCGGTGCCCGAAGATGAAATAGTCTATCTGCGGGTGCGTTTTCATGTATTCCTTTGCGAACAGCACGAGATACTCCTTGTCCTCTCCCATGTACGGCGGTTCCTTTCCTCCGGCGCGTTTGAGGCGGCTGTGCTTTGCCCAGTTCAGTCCCAAAGCCATTCCCCACCTCGGATGTATGGTGTTGAGGAGCCACTGGCACGTGCGGCTGTGGAACAGACGGCGCAGTAGCTTGAAGCGTGCGTCCGGGTCGCCCAGTCCGTCTCCGTGCGCGAGAAAGAACACCTTGTCGTATATCTCCGTCGTCAGAGGCTGCGTATGTACGATGAGTCCGCACTCCTTCTCAAGGTAGCCGTATGTCCATATGTCGTGGTTGCCTGTGAAGAAGTGCACCTCCACGCCCATGTCCGTAAGCTCCGAGAGCTTGCCGAGGAACCGTGTGTAGCCTTTCGGAACCACGTATCTGTATTCGTTCCAGAAGTCGAATATGTCGCCGAGCAGGTATATCGCGGCAGCCTTATGCTTTATGCTGTCGAGAAATCTCACCAGCCGCCGTTCCTGTGTGCGCCCGTGTTCTATTGCGAGCGAGCCGAGATGGGCGTCGGAAAGGAAGTATATGTTTTTTTTGTTCATAATGAAAGATGGCGTAGGGATGTGTTTGATGTGTCGCGTGCGGGCGTATGCCGGTGCCGGTCTTCTCACAGTCTGTGCCGCGATGTGTGCCGTGCCGGTGTGCGGCCTGTCTATTCGAAGCCCAGCTCAACGCGTGCCTCTTCGGTCATCATGCTCTTGTCCCATTCGGGTTCGAACACGAGATTGACCGTCGCCGACTTCACTTTGTCAATCGTCTCCACCTTAAGTCTGACGTCTTCTATTATGAAGTCTGCCGCCGGACACGACGGTGCGGTGAACGTCATGTCTATCACGACGTCGTATGTCGGTCTCACATCGATTTTGTAAATGAGTCCGAGGTCGTATATGTTTACCGGAATCTCAGGGTCGTAGACCGTCTTCAGCATGTCGACGACGCGCTCCTCTATGTTTGTCTTTTCTTCCTGTGTCATGTGTTATGTCCTTATTAAGGCGCCTGCATTGGCGGCATGCGAGCCTGTCTCAGGCAGGAATGGCGAAGGCGGGCGCGGTGATGGTATGATGTAAACTGTTTTATGCAGTCTTATCTTTGACAAAGATAATGCAAGGCGAGTGCAACATCAAGACGTGAAAACGAAGTTTTACCGGACTTGATACTGCCGAGCCGCAGCTTATCTTATACAAAGATAATGCAAGCTAGAGGAAAGAGAGCTTGCTCTTATTTTCCCGAGTGCAGCTTATCTTATACAAAGATATGAAAAAAAAATTGTCCTGCAATGAAAAAACGGTGTTTTTGCTGTCACATCCTTCCTTCTTCGCAGTAGCTGTAATACTGCCCGTCGGTCACGATGATGTGGTCTGCCAGATGAATCCTCATCACTTCGCAGGCTTTCTTCAGTCTTTGTGTCAGCCTGTCGTCGTCGGCGCTCGGTCTGGCGTTGTTGCTCGGATGGTTGTGGCACAGGGCTATGACCGTGGCGTTGTGCAGTATCGCCTCGCGTATGATGATGCGTATGTCGACAGCCGTCTCGCTGATGCCTCCGTGCGAGACACACTCTTCCTTGATGAGCCTGAAGTTCTGGTTCATGAGCAGAACCCACGCCTCCTCCACGTCGAGGTCCTGCATCCGGGTGAGCATATGCGCGTAGATGGCATCCGCAGAGTCGAGTCTCGGACGCTGCTCGGTGGTCTCCGCCTGTCTGCGCTTGCCCAGTTCGCATGCCGCGAGCACCGTTACCGCCTTGGCAGGACCCATGCCCTTGTATTCTGTAAGGTCGTGTATGGTTTTCTTTCCCAGAGTGTTCAGGTTGTTGTTGCAGTCTCCGAGTATGCGCTTCATCAGTTCCACGGCACTCTCGTCGGTCGAGCCTGAGCCGATGAGTATGGCGAGCAGCTCTGCGTTTGACAGGCTTTTGGCTCCGTTGCGCATGAATTTCTCACGCGGACGGTCGTCCTCCGCCCATTGGTTTATGTTGAGTTTGTCTGTCATTTGTAGAAAGTCTTGTCGAAAGCGGAGAACTCGTCACGTCCCCTGACGCACCGTTTCCACCATGCGTTGAGGAATCCCGCGCCGTAGCCCATGAGCTGGATGAAAGCCGCCGGAACGCTCAGCAGAGACACGATGACGGTGTTGCGGCTGACAATGGAGTCGAGAAACACGGCTGCGGCAAACAGCAGGATAGGCAGCCTTCCTATGTGGTACAGCATCTTGCCGCCCGCCCTGACAACCGGGTCAGCCGACATGATGCTCATGCACGTGCCTGCCGCCAGCACCGCCAGAGCCATGAGCACGCCCACGGTGAACACTGCGGGGAGCATGTGGACAGCCTTCAGCGATTCAGGATATTTCTTGTAGAGATTTATGCGGGCAATGCCGGAGTTGTACACCTGCCTGTAGAACTTGCGGAAGTCGGTGCGCCGCTTGTGCCACACCCACGCTTCCGGGAACAGGCGGCACGCATATCCGCTCTTGAATATGCGTATGCTGAAGTCGATGTCCTCGCCGAAGCGCATGCGTGAGAATCCTCCGAGCCTCATGTACACGTCGCGCCGTATGCCCATGTTGAACGAGCGGGGATAGAACCTGTCCATCTTCTTCTTCCCGCCGCGTATGCCTCCCGTGGTGAGGAAGGAAGTCATGGAGAAGGATATCGCCTTCTGTGTGGGCGTGAACGAGGAGTGCGCGCGGTCGGGTCCGCCGAAGGCATCTGCCGGCATGCGCCGCAGCTCGTCGTCGACATGCCTGAGATATCCGTCGGGAAGCACCACGTCGCTGTCGAGTATGATGAGATACTCTCCCCGCGCGCGCTCCGCCCCGTAGTTGCGGCTCTGTCCCGGACCAGAGTTCTCCTTCATGTAGTAGTGCAGGTCGAGCTTTCCGGCGTATCGTGCGCACACCTCTTTGCAGTCGCGCACGGAACCGTCCTCCACGACAATCACCTCAAATGCGGAGAGCGTCTGGCGTGTCATGCTCTGCAGCAGTTCGTCCACCTCGTCGGGACGGTTGTAAACTGGAATGATGAAGCTGTATTTCATAGTCACCAATATTTTCCGGTTGGAGTGCCGGAATGCGTTTCCGGCGTATTCTGTCAAGCAGATGTTCTGAATTGATTGCCATCATATTGTGTGCTGTCCAAGGCTGTATTTAAAGGTCTGAAGAGTTATGAGACTTTGGTGTGAAGCCATGAAGAGCGCACAGGATGGTTACAAAGATATATAACATATGAGTAATATTATAATATCGGTTGATTTTGAACATCTGCTTATGAAAACGGAAAAAGGTAAAAAGCGGCATGCAGCGTTGCGTGTCCGGTTTTTACCTTTTCCCTTATAAGTGAGTTGTGTTCCTTTTATTCCTTCACGCGCTGCAGGTAACTGCCGTCGCGGGTGTCTACCTGAATGAGGTCGCCCTCGTTGATGAACAGCGGTACGCGCACCTCAACGCCTGTCTCGAGCGTCGCGGGCTTTGTGGCGTTGGTTGCGGTGTCGCCCTTTATGCCCGGCTCAGAGTGTGTTATGCGGAGGTTTGTCTTTACCGGCATCTCGCCGAAGAGCACAGTCTCGTTTGAAGCGTCTGACACAACCTCTATCACGTCGCCCTCTTTCATGTAGTCGACGCCTGTTATGAGGTCGTGTGCGATAGGAATCTGGTCGTATGTCTCCTGATTCATGAAGATGTAGTCGTCGCCCTCTTTGTAAAGATACTGGTATGGGCGGCGCTCCACGCGTACGTCTTCAAGTTTCTCACTGATGTCGAACCGGCGCTCAAGCACACGTCCGTCGACAACGTTCTTCAGTTTCACGCGCATGAAGGTGTTTCCCTTTCCGGGCTTCACGTGCAGGAATTCGATGACGAAGAACAGCTTGCCGTCCATGCGGATGCAGGTTCCGTTCTTAATGTCCTGTGAATTGATCATATGTGTCTGTCTAAATTTGAATTGTTCGTTTGTTCTTCCTTAATTCGCTGCAAAGTTACGTTTATTTTAGAAAAAAACCTAAATAAATCTTCTAAAAATCGCATTCTTCTTGGCTGTTTGAAAAGAAATGAGTAATTTTGCAGCCCAAAGCGTGAATAATAACAAATAAAATTATAGATAGAAAATGAAAAGAACGTTTCAGCCTCACAACAGAAGGAGAGTGAACAAGCACGGTTTCCGTGAGAGAATGTCGACAAAGAACGGTCGCCGTGTATTGGCTTCACGTCGTGCTCACGGCCGCAAAAAGCTGACTGTATCAGACGAGCACCACGGCAAATAAGCCGGAGTTCCGTCGGTGACGGGATTATTGTGAGCAGCAAGGAGCAGGGAGAAGTACCTGCTCCTTGCTGTTTTTTTATGTCGTATGACGGGTGTCGGGCATGCCGTGGCGGTTTTCAGGTATGCCGTGACGGTGCGGTGTGAGAAGCCGTTTTTGTGCTGGTGTGGCGTGGCTTGGCAGGCTCGGGTTTTCTGTCTTATGTCCGCGAGAATGGGCTGTTTGCTCCGTGACTTTCTTTTGATGCGAAAAACGCGGTTTTCAAGAGGTTTTTCCAAGTTGTTGATATTCAGAGTCTTGCTTTCTTTATGGTGGTTCTGGCAGCGCGGAAAGCACTGTTCTGCATTGCAGAACGGGCTTTTCGGCACCGTCAAAGAGGCTCTTTCGCGCTGTGATACGGCACGTTCCGCGTCATGAAACGGGCTTTGCGGTGAGCCGGAAAGCCCGTTTGGGGGTATCGGGAGTGGGGTAGAGGCATGGCGGAGGGGCGTGAGCGGTGTTCGGAAAGTAGGTATTTGTGTTGTCCGGATGTCTGTTTCGCGAATTTGTTTTGTAAAGAAAAAGTCAAGAAAAGAGCGCATCTCCGCTTCCGGGTTTTCTATAAGGGCGGTGGGTGACGGGGCGGATGGCGGGGACGTATGGAGCATGAGGCACGGGTGATGCGTGCCTCGTGCGGTCGGGGCGTGGCCGGACAGCGGGAGCGGAGGGCGGTTGCCGGGTTGTTGGTGTGACGGTGTTTTTTTACACTTTATCTGTGCTTTTATTTTGTTCATTGAGTAGTTAGTGTTATCTTTGCATAAGACAGGCATCGGTTCGGCATCATCAAGTCTGGTAAAACTTCGTTTCCCCGCCTTGCTGCTGCACTCACCTGGCACTGTCTTTGCATAAGACAGGCTGCGCTCGGCAATTTAAGAGCAAGCTCTCATTGCGCTCGCTGGCACTGTCTTTGCACGAAACAGGCTGCGCCGGGAAAGTAAATGATATGTCTGCTTTTCCCTTGTGCGCATATCCTATGTACAAAATGATGTGAGATGAAACCTACGGATTTCTTCAAAAAGTTCAAAAGCTGGTATCTATGGGGCAATCTGGCGGCAATGGCTTTTGTGGTGCTGCTGGCGGTATTCGGGCTGAAATACTGGCTCGGAGTGTACACCCATCACGGTGAGGCGATAGTGGTGCCCGACCTGCGGCAGAAGTCGTTCAGGGACGCCCAGCACATATTGCAGGGGCTGGGGCTCGATGTCGTGGTGAGCGATACGGGTTATGTGAAGACGCTGTCGCCCGACTGCATCCTCGAACAGACGCCCGCGCCTGGCGAGAAGGTGAAGAGCGGACGTGTGGTGACGGTAATCATCAACGCCGCACATTCGCCCATGATAGCCCTGCCGGACATTATAGACAACAGTTCGCTGCGCGAGGCTATGGCGAAACTGTCCGCCATGGGATTCAAGGTGGGCAAGCCTGAGTATGTGCCGGGCGAGCGCGACTGGGTCTACGGTGTGACCGTGCGCGGCAGACAGGTGGTGGCAGGCGACAGGATATCGGTGGACGACGTTGTGACGGTGCAGGCTGGAAGCGGCATGCGCGACGAGTCGGACAGCATAGAGTATGTGGATGTAGACGCATTCGAGCCTGTGGACGAGGGCGACGTGGACGAGTTCCAGGTAGTGACAGCTCCGTTGCCTGATGAAGAACCGGCTGCCGAATGAGCCGGTAGTATATATAAATAGGTGTGAAAACAAAATCATGACAATTCATGGCAGACAACATAGAGGACATAGAGGAACTTGACGAGGAGGCGCAACAGCTATACGAGCATTTCCGCTTCGTGGTGGACAAGGGACAGGAGGCACTGCGCGTGGACAAGTACATGTGCGAGAAGCTCCAGCACTCCAGCCGCAACCGCATACAGAAGGCTGCGGACGCCGGGTTCGTACACGTCAACGACCGTCCCGTGAAGAGCAACTACAAGGTGCGTCCGGGCGATGTGGTGACGCTGATGCTTGACCGTCCGCGGTTCGACTCAACCATAGAGGCGGAGGACATACCGCTCGACATCGTCTACGAAGACAGCGAGCTGATGGTTGTCAACAAGCCCGCCGGACTGGTGGTGCACCCGGGTGTGGGCAACTTCCACGGCACGCTGGTCAACGCCGTGGCATGGCACATGAAGGACGTCGGCTCTTTCGACCCCAACGACCCGGAGGTGGGACTGGTCCACAGGATAGACAAGGACACGAGCGGACTGCTCGTCGTGGCAAAGACTCCGGCTGCGAAGACGTCGCTCGGAGCGCAGTTCTTCAACAAGACGACCCACCGCAGCTACGTGGCTCTGGTGTGGGGCAACTTCAACGAGGACGAGGGACGCATAGAGGGAAACATCACCCGCGACCCGAAAGACCGTCTGCGGATGACCGTCTGCCCTCCCGACTCGGGCATAGGAAAGCCTGCCGTGACCCACTACAGGGTGATGGAACGGTTCGGCTATGTCACTCTTGTGGAGTGTATCCTTGAGACCGGACGCACACATCAGATAAGGGCGCACATGCGGCACATTGGTCATCCGCTCTTCGGAGACGAGCGTTACGGCGGATGCGAGATATTGCGGGGCAACAGAAGCTCCTCTTACAAGGCGTTCATCACCAACTGCTTCAAGCTCTGCGACCGTCAGGCACTGCACGCCCGCACCCTCGGCTTCCGCCATCCGCTCACAGGCAGGCAGATGGACTTCGACTCCCCGCCACCCGCCGACCTTGCCGCGCTGATAGAAAAGTGGCGCGTATACATAGCTGGGACAAACAACAACACATTTGAGAATCAGTAAGCAACGTTTTGAAAAAATGGAAAATATAAAGAGAAACATAGCCATCGTGTGTGGCGGCGACTCGTCGGAGCACGACGTGTCGATGAATTCGGCGAACGGACTCTATTCGTTCTTCGACAAGGAACGGTACAACGTGTACATCGTTGACGTGGAGGGACAGAACTGGCACGTGAACTTCGAGGACGGCACAACCGCTCCCGTCGACCGCAACGACTTCTCCTTCGTCAAGGACGGAAAGGCTGTGGTGTTCGACTATGCCTACATAACCATACACGGAACACCGGGAGAGAACGGACTCATGCAGGGCTACTTCGAGCTTATAGGCGTGCCTTACAGCACGAGCGGAGTGCTCGTCGAGGCAATGACGTTCGACAAGTATGTGCTCAACCGCTACCTCAGCGGCTATGGAATAAACGTGGCACGCAGTCTGCTGCTGCGCCGCGGGGAGGAGAACAAGTACAGCGAGGAGGAGATAGAACGCATCATCGGTATGCCGTGCTTCGTAAAGCCCGCCGCCGACGGAAGCAGTTTCGGCGTGTCGAAAGTGAAGAACGCCGACCAGCTCGCGCCCGCCCTGCGCGTCGCTTTCATGGAGAGCAACGAGGTGATGATAGAGAGTTTCCTCGACGGAACGGAGATATCGATAGGCTGTTACAAGACAAAGGACAAGTCGGTGGTGTTCCCTGCCACGGAGGTTGTCACCGCCAACGAGTTCTTCGACTACAATGCCAAGTACAACGGAGAGGTCCAGGAAATCACTCCGGCGCGCATATCGCCCGACACGGCGGCGCGTGTGGCTGAGGAGACATCGCGTATCTACGACATACTCCGCTGCAACGGAATAATACGTGTGGACTATATCATAACGAAAGACGAACACGGCAACGACAAGATAAACATGCTCGAGGTGAACACCACACCGGGTATGACCGCCACAAGCTTCATCCCCCAGCAGGTGCGTGCCGCCGGACTCGACATCAAGGACGTGCTGACAGACATAGTGGAGAACCAGTTCTGAACCGGCGCTTGAGCGTGGCTCCACTTTATTGCCTACCTGATAATTAAGTGATTATGAACATCGAGTTATTAAGACAGTATGATGCGATAAGGCCGTTCGAGCCGGAAGAGCTTCCGGAAGTGTATGAGCGCCTTGTCACCAACAGCCAGTTCAGGGCGGTGGCTGCCGCCATCTTCCCCGACATCCCGTTTGAGATGCTGGCTGAGAGAATGCGTGCGTGCCGGACGAACCTCGACTTCCAGCGCGCTTTCTGCTATCCGTTCCTCTCCGGACTGCTCGCCAAGGCGAGCCGGGGATGCGACATCGACTGCTCGGCGATAGACAACAGCCGCAACTACACGTTCGTGAGCAACCACCGCGACATAGTGCTCGACTCGGCGTTGCTCAACATGATGCTGCTCGACTCGCATTTCTCCACGACGTGCGAGATAGCCATCGGCGACAATCTTCTGTCTCTGCCGTGGGTGAAGGACATCGTGAGGATAAACAAGTCGTTCATTGTCGAGCGGGCGTTGTCTATGAGACAGATGCTCACGGCAAGCAAACGGCTGTCCGACTACATGCATCTTGTCATAGCGGAGAAGAAGGAATGTGTGTGGATAGCGCAGCGCGAGGGACGCGCCAAGGACTCCGACGACCGCACGCAGGAGGCAATACTGAAGATGATGGCTATGGGAGGGGAAGGCACGGTGAGAGACCGCATCGCGGCGTTGCACATCGTCCCGCTGTCTATATCGTATGAGTTCGACCCGTGCGACTTCCTCAAGGCGAGGGAGTTCCAGCTCAAACGCGACGTGGAGGGATGGAAGAAGTCGGCGCAGGACGACATCGTGAGCATGCAGACCGGCATCATGGGCTACAAGGGACGCATACACTACCACTGCGCGCCATGCATGGACGGATGGCTCATGACCCTCGACGAAGACATGCCGAAAGGCGACTTCTACCATGCGGTGGCTGAACATATCGACCGCGACATATTCTCCGGTTACCGGCTTTATCCCAACAACTACATCGCACTCGACATGCTCGAAGGCTCGGACGCTCTCTCCGCGCATTATACCGGAGCCGAGAAGGCTGCCTTTGAGAAATATATCGACACACAGCTTGCAAGGATTGAGTTGGAGAAACCTGACTACTCATTCCTGCGCGAGCGCATGCTCACGATGTATGCCAATCCGGCGCGCAACCGTTTCAGTGTGACAGGGGATGATGTATAAGACAGGTGTGCGTCATCTCACAGCGATGCTGGCGGTTCTGGCAGTGCTCGCCGGATGCTCAGCCGACGGGTATGAGAGCGGTGACGGCAAGTATTCGTACATGCGGGCCGACTTCGTGGAGATGCATTCGGATGCCGGGGAGTCGGTCGACTATGTTGTGACTGACGACGGACAGAAACTCGTCACAAACCCGCCTTTCACTCTGTCGTGGATAACGGTGCCCGATTCGGTTTACAGGGCACTGATGTATTACAACCTGACTTACAACGAATCGGGTACTGCCTGTGCCAAGGCTCTGTCGGTGGTGAGGGTGCCTGTACTGAACATAGTGCCCTTGCGGCAGACAGACAACGTGCCCGCCGACCCCGTGACGTTCGAGAGCGCGTGGCTGTCGGCAGAAGGCAGGTATCTTAACATGTGTGTGCTGCTGAAGTCGGGGACGGCAGACGATAACGGAGGAGTGCAGACCGTAGGTGTCGTAGGAGAGCGGACCGAGGACTTGCCCGGCGGAGGCAGATGCGCCGTATTGCGGTTCATGCACGACCAGGGCGGTGTTCCGGAATATTATTCGGTGCGCAAATATCTGAGCATAAGGACCTCCGACATAGATGCCGACGCTGTGAGGATAAGGATAAACACCTACTCTGGAGAGACTGAAAAGCTGGTGTACTTGCGTTGATACAATTATTTTACAATTCATTTTTTATAATTCAAACTCTTAAACTCCATCATTATGAAAAAGATCATGTTCCCGTTTGCTGTGCTGTCTGCCTTCATCATTGCGGCGCTCAGCTCATGCGGCGGTCAGAGCAAAGGCTCTTCCGACGCGGACAGTCTTGTTTTCGACAGTATCGTAGTCGATACTGTGGCTATGCTCAACGGTGATAACGACTCCGTGAGGTGCGAAATTAAAATGAACATTCTTTATGCCGTAGGAGCAAATGCGGATGCCGTGAACGACTCGATAATGAATTCCGGCATATTTACAGATATGTGGAAGTCTGAGGAAAAGCCTGACTCGGGCATCACGATGAGGCAGGCTGTGGACCGGTTTGTCGCCTCATACATCGCCGGTTACCGCGAGGAGTGCGGCAAGATGGTTAATGAGGGCTTGAGCGGAGCGTCGCTCAACTATGAGTATATAGTGAAAACGTCAGCCAAGGAAGGACGTCCGGGCGTGATAACATATCTGTCTGACATCTATTCGTTCACCGGAGGAGCGCACGGCATGAACCTTGTCAAGGCGATGAACTTCGACACCGCCACCGGCGCGAAGATAGGGAAGGCTGACTTCTTTGCCGCAGACGCTGACAGCGTGGTGACAGAAGGAATAATCAAAAGCCTCTCGGCACAATATAAGACAGACGGTCTGGACGGTCTGAAGGACCAAGGCGTATTCGCTCTGGGAGAGCCTTACGTGCCCGACAATTTCGTTTTGGGCAAGGACAGTGTCACGTTCATTTACCAGCCTTACGATGTTGCGGCTTACGCACTCGGCACCATACGTGCCTCGGTGGCTTATTCTGACATTGAGACAGCCATTGTAAAGAAGTGACGCAGGGGCGTAGCGTGATGCCTGACGAGGAACCGGCTGTCAGCAGGAAAGCCAATCATGCCGGACTTCATCGGGCTTCCTCTGTCAGTATCCTTACGCCTGTTGCGTGTCAAAAGATATTTCCGGCGGTCTGATAACGTTCCCGGAAAACTGAAACGGATGTGCTCCGCTTGAAGGGCACATCCGTTTTATATATATAATATGTATAATCTTTACTTGCCGAGTTTTATCCTCAGTTTCTCAATCATGTCCTTTGTCATTGTCTTCATGTCGTAATCAGGCTTCCAACCCCATTCCTCCCGTGCGCACGAATCGTCGAGAGAGTTGGGCCATGACTCGGCTATGGCCTGCCGCAGAGGGTCCACCTTGTACACCATCTTGAAGTCGGGCACAGCCTCCTTGATGCTGTTGTATATCATTTCCGGGTCGAAACTCATCGACGCTATATTGAAAGCATTGCGGTGAACGAGCTTCTCCGGGTCAGCCTCCATAATCTCTATGGCAGCGCGAAGGGCGTCCGGCATGTACATCATGTCCATGAACGTGCCTGCGGCGATGGGACATTCGAATGTCTCTCCCTTCACTGCGGAGTAGTAGATGTCAACCGCGTAGTCGGTGGTTCCGCCTCCGGGAGGAGTCACGTATGAGATAAGTCCGGGGAAACGCACGGCTCTCGTGTCTACGCCGAAGCGTGTATAGTAATAGTCACTCAGCAGTTCGCCGGTCACCTTTGTCACCCCGTACATTGTCTTCGGGTCGCGTATGGTGTCCTGCGGAGTCTTGTCTTTCGGTGTGGACGGTCCGAACGAGCCTATGGAACTCGGTGTGAATACGGCACACTTCTTCTCTCTCGCCACTTCGAGCACATTGAACAGTCCGCCCACCCCTATCTTCCATGCCAGTTGCGGCTTGGCTTCCGCCACAGCGGAAAGCAGTGCTGCAAGGTTGTAGATTGTATCGACGTGGTATTTCTCCACCGCATCCGCTATCTGCTGTTGGTTGGTTATGTCAACGATGGCAGACGGTCCGCTTTCTTTCAATTCTCCTTTTGGTTCTGCGCCGGGAATGTATCCGGCAACGATGTTGCCGCTGTAAAGGTTGCGCAGCATCATGGTGAGTTCGGAACCGATTTGTCCTGTAGAACCGATGATTAGAATATTTTTCATTGTCGAGGTTTGTTTGTATAGTCTTTCTATAAGTAAAGATGGTGCAGACGTGAGGAAAAGAGAACTTGTTCTATATTTCCCGAGCGCATCTTATCTTATGCAAAGATAATGAAAGCGAGCGGAAAGAGAACTTGTTCTTTATTTCCCGAGTGCATCTTATCTTATGCAAAGGTATGCAGTTTTGGCGGTAAAAAAGCATTTTTTTACCTTATTTTTTTGTCAGGTACAAAAAAAATATGAACTTTGTCTTGCGACATGACAATGGTGCTTAAACAATATATTAAATCATAAAGCTATGTATGGTAAAATGAAAGAATTCCTCGCGAAGGAACTGGCAGACATAAAGGCTGCCGGATTGTACAAGAACGAACGTGTGATAACCACTCCGCAGCGCGCTGACATCAAGGTTAAGGAGGGCGGAGAGGTGCTTAACTTCTGTGCCAACAACTACTTGGGGCTGTCTGACAACAGCCGTCTCATAGACGCCGCAAAGAAAGCCATGGACTCGCACGGCTTCGGTATGTCGTCCGTAAGGTTCATATGCGGCACCCAGGACCTGCACAAACAGCTCGAGGCAGCCGTTTCCGATTACTTCAAGACGGAGGACACGATTCTTTACGCATCGTGTTTCGACGCCAACGGCGGACTGTTCGAGTCGCTGCTTACAGACGAGGACGCCATCATATCAGACGCTCTCAACCATGCGTCCATAATCGACGGTGTGCGCCTTTGCAAGGCTAAGCGTTACCGTTATGCCAATGCCGACATGGCAGACCTCGAGCGTTGCCTGAAGGAGGCACAGGCACAGCGTCACCGCATCATCGCAACCGACGGCGTGTTCTCAATGGACGGCAACGTGGCTCCTATGGACAAGATATGCGAACTTGCCGAGAAGTATGACGCGCTTGTGATGGTTGACGAGTCTCATTCAGCCGGAGTCGTGGGTCCGACAGGTCACGGTGTTGCCGAGCTTTACGATGTTTACGGACGCATCGACATCTTCACTGGCACGCTCGGCAAGGCTTTCGGCGGTGCGATGGGAGGATTCACGACAGGACGCAAGGAGATTATCGACATGCTGCGCCAGCGTTCGCGTCCTTATCTGTTCTCCAACTCGGTAGCTCCTTCCATAGTAGGCGCGAGCATAGAGATGTTCAGTATGCTGAAGGAAAGCAACGCGCTGCACGACAAACTGATGGACAACGTAACATATTTCCGCGACAAGATGCTCGCCGCAGGCTTCGACATAAAGCCCACACAGAGCGCCATCTGCGCCGTGATGCTGTATGACGCCAAGCTGTCGCAGGACTTCGCGGCGCGCATGCAGGAGGAAGGCATCTACGTGACGGGCTTCTATTATCCCGTCGTTCCGAAGGGACAGGCACGCATACGTGTGCAGTTGTCAGCCGGACATGAGCGCAGCCATCTTGACAAGGCGGTGGACGCGTTCGTCAAGGTGGGCCGTGAGCTGAACGTCATCAAGTAAGACTGTATACCATTCTTAATATATATGTATAATGTGACGGCATCCGCCGGTTTTCCGGGTAGCAGGAGCCGTCACATTGTTTTTTATGTTTTTTTATGTTTTATATTTTTAGTAAAAACCTTTCTCGGTTGTTATTATATTATAGAGACCATTTAATGACTTAATAATTAAATACGTATTTAAATGAAAAGAATACTTTTACTTATGCCATTTATGCTGCTTGCGGTGTTATCGCACGCACAGCGTTCAGACAACTACAAGCCTACTAACAATCCTAATGTGAGGCTTACGAGAACCAACATGCCTATTGTCTTCATCAACGTAGACGGACAGATGATACAGCGTGAGGACCGTGTCACGGCGCGGGTGAAGATTATTGACAACGGAGAGGGACAGTACAACTACGGTGACACCATAGCCCATCCTGACCAGAAGGTGGACTATGAGGGATATGTGGGGCTGAAATACAGAGGCAACTCGTCGTTCAACAGCTCTGAAAAGAAGCCATACTCGTTCCGCCCGCTGGACAAACCGCTCGAGGAGGGAGGCAAGAAGCAGAAGGTGAAGATAATGGGTATGGGCAAGGACAACGACTGGGCGTTGCTCGCCCCGTTCTCCGACAAGAGCATGATACGCGATGTGCTCACCTTCGAACTGGCGCGCCCGTATTTCGACTATGTGCCTCACGCAAAGTTCTGCGAGCTCGTTCTCGACGGCACTTATTATGGAGTGTTCATCATGTCGGAACGTGTGGGCAAGGGAAAGAATCGTCTCAACCTTAACGACCCGGGCGAGGACGATGGCGATCTCACCGGAGACTTCCACGTGGAGATAGACCGCGACGACGAGCCACAGTACTACCGGTCGAAGTATCATCCCGTAGACGGCAGCGGAAACGAACTGTCCTCGAGTTGGATAACATACCAGTACAAGTCTCCCGAATACGATGACTTCGCCGAACTGCCTGCCGGCACGGAGGCGGCACTGCACAAGGCGATAGACGATATGGAGGCTTCGTTCCGTACAAGCTACTACAGCGACCCGGAGCGCGGCTACCGCAAGTACGTCGACGAGACTTCGTTCATCGACTACATGCTCGCGACAGAGCTCTCGTTCAACATCGACGGCTACCGTCTGAGCACCAATCTGTATAAGTACAGCGAGACGCGCGCCGCACGCGAGGGACTCGACCACAGATGGAAGATGTCGTTATGGGACTTCAACATAGCCTACGGCAACGCCAACTATAATTATGGCGAGCGTACCGACCTGTGGCAGTATGACTTCAACGCCCGCACAGGCGACCCTCAGCTCGTGCCCTTCTGGTGGTATAAGTTGACCCGCGACAAGAGTTTCATGGACAATGTGAAGCAACGCTGGCAGCAATATCGCAACGGACAATATTCCGATGAGGCTATCGAGGCGAAGATAGACTCGCTCACAAACGTCATCACCTCCGGCGGCGCACTCAACAGAAACCAGAGCGCGTGGAACGTCATCGGACGTCAGGTGTGGCCCAACTATTATGTAGGTCAGACCTATGGGGACGAGATAGACTATCTGAAGAACTGGATAAGAAACCGTGTGAAGTTCATGGACAAGCAGCTTCTGCCGCGCGACCCGTCGTTGCGTTATGTTCCGGTGAGTGTTTTGGAGGGGTGGAACGGAGACGTCATCATAGAGTCGCTGCCCGCATCGGGGCATGCCACCGGGGCTATCGACGACAACCGGTCGTTCTATTCGGAATCGCTGAAGAGCGAGGGCGGACTGCCTGACTCGCGCGTGATAGTGTCCAACTCAGACATTGAGTACAGGCTGGCTGCCTACGACGGCAACAACTCACTGCACCTCAGAAGCTCCGGACAGACGGGAGAACTGGTGTTTGACAAGCCGTTCGCCACTGCCGAACTGAGCATGCTGGCAACCAGCGGCAGGGGACAGAGCGAGATAGAGGCTGTGGTTAACTATGCTGACGGTACGAGTTCATCGCCGCAGATGCTCACTGTGAGAGACTGGTCGGTGAGAAATCCCGTAGGTGACGAGGCTGTCACGCAGCTCGGTTGTATGACCCTGTCAGACTCTTCTTACGGCACTGACTGCCATTACTGTCTCTTCGAGAACGCCATAAGCTGCGACGAGAGCCGTCAGGTGAAGTCTGTCACGATAAACATGCGCAACGACGCCACTCTCTCGGTGCTCGCCTTCTCGCGTCAGGAAAAGACATCTACCGCCATATCCTCACCGTCTGTTACGGGTGAGCGCACGGTTGTAGGCATCTATTCCGCCGACGGAGTGAGACAGTCGGGAACGAAGAGCGGACTGAACATCATCCGCTACTCAGACGGAACCGTGCGTAAGGTGATGCTGAAATGACTCTGTGGTGCTCATCCGAGCACCACGTCGAGCATCATCATAAGTGTGAAGCCGATGGCAAAACCTATGGTGCCGAGGTTGCTGTGACTGCCTTCTGACGCCTCGGGTATCAGCTCTTCCACTACGACATATATCATTGCGCCCGCTGCGAATGCAAGCAGATAGGGCATGACCGGGGCGACTGCCGATGCGAGAAGTATCACGGCAGCCGCCCCTATCGGTTCCACCACACCGCTGAGCGAGCCTATCGCGAATGAGCGCATGCGGCTGTTGCCCTCCGCCCGCAGCGGCATCGATATGATGGCACCCTCGGGTATGTTCTGTATTGCTATTCCGAGCGACATCGCCATTGCCCCAGCCGCCGTTATGCCTGCCTCTCCCTGCATCGCTCCGGCTATCACCACGCCCACCGCCATGCCTTCTGGCAGGTTGTGGATGGTGACTGCAAGCGAGAGCATCGCAGTGCGCGAGAGACGGCTGCGTGGTCCTTCGGGAGCGGCTCCGCCTATGTGCAGGTGGGGCGTAAGATAGTCGATGGCAAGCAGAAAGCCTATGCCGCACAGAAAGCCTGCGGCTACCGGCATCACCTTTACCCATCCCTCGCCGCCGCTCAGTTCCATGCCGGGTATGAGCAGCGACCACACCGAGGCTGCCACCATCACTCCCGAGGCGAATCCGAGCAGCGATTTCTGCACAAGCGCAGGCATCTCGTGCTTCATGAAAAATACGAACGCCGCGCCTGTCATCGTGCCAAGCAGCGGCAGTGTGAGTGCTATTATAAGTCCTTCCATAACTGTTCCGTTTCTTTTTATGTGTCATTAATATACGTGTCGATGCCTGCGAGGCGTGTCTTTCTTATGCCAGCACAAGCGTCGTCCGTGCTTTATGCCGCGACACCGATGACGCAATCCGCGTGTCATTGCCACTGTCGAGGCTATAGCTTCTGCAAAAGTAATAATTAATTCCGATATTCGCGACATTATGGATTTTATACGCCTGTAATGTATATTTATGCGTTCCGGCTTGACTTTATTTTGACAAAACAAATCTTCAAAATAGAAGCTGTAATACCGTAAAACGTGAATAAAAAGTGCATTTAAATGCTACGGCAGGACTGAAAAGCATCGCATACGGTGTGGAAAAGACTTTTTGATGTGACTGGAAGGGCTTTATGGCGACGCATTAAAGCCTTTCTTGTGTTGCGGAAGAGGCTCTTTGGTGAGACGGAAGAGGCTTTTTGGCAGTGGCGGAAAGCGTTTTCTGTGAGACGATTCTTGGTAAACGGTTGGTTGCCAGGGATTTACTTGTTCTTTGCGAGAACCGCGTGTATGCGGGCGCGAATGCTTTTGTGCGAAACGGAGGCGCTCTCGTTGAGTTGGGAAAGACGGTTTATGCATAAGCGGAGAGCGGAATTGCATGAATTTGCAGGATTGTTTTTGTGCGGTGGCGGTGCAATCTGTGTGGGGCGGATGGCGGTCGGGCGGAATAAAATGTGTAATTTTGCACTCTGCCGGAAGGTGCTCCGCGGCATACTGGTCGTCACGTGCCGGATGTAAGGACAGACGGTGCGATGGATGCAGGCGGATAATGCGGAGCGTCCGTACCGTTGATATATAAAACCAGGAGAGATATGGAAAACCAATATGTGAAGCAGTTTCCCGGGCTCATGTCCGGAAAGAAGATAATGTATGTACACGGATTCGGCTCGTCGGCGCAGTCGGGCACGGTGACGCTTCTGCGCACTCTCATGCCTGATGCCACCGTTGTGGCGCGCGACATACCCATACATCCCGCCGAGGCGATGGACATGTTGCGTGCCATGTGTGAGGAAGAGAAGCCCCATCTCATCATCGGCACGTCGATGGGAGGCATGTACACGGAGCAGCTCAAGGGCTACGACCGCATCCTTGTGAACCCTGCCTTCCGCATGGGCGAGACCATGACGAAGCATGGAATGACAGGCAAGCAGACGTTCCAGAACCCCAGAGCCGACGGTGTACAGGAGTTCATCGTCACCAAGTCGCTCGTGAAGGAATATGCAGAGGCTACGTCCCACTGCTTCGAGGACATCACTCCGGAGGAGCGTTGCCGCGTTACGGGACTGTTCGGTGATGAGGATCCCGTTGTACACACGTTCGATCTGTTCCGCGAGCATTACCCCGAAGCCATACACTTTCACGGCGGTCACAGGCTCACCGACAAGGTCGCGCTACACTATCTCGTGCCCCTGATACGCCGCATAGACGACCGTCAGGATGGCAGACAGCGTCCCACGGTGCTCATAGACATCTCCACACTTGCCGACAGCTACCGCAACGCCACGGCAAGCATGCATAAGGCGTATGAGGCTCTTATCGAGCGATATGACGTCTACGTGGTGGCTCCTGCGCCGTTCAACGACCGTGGCAGCATGGCGGAGACGGTGGAGTGGGTGGAGAGATATCTCAGCGCTCCCGCCCACGACCGTGTGGTGTTCGCCAACCGGCGTGAGGTGCTCTACGGCGACTATCTCATCACCGACCGTGAGAGCGACGGATTCATCGGCACCACGGTGGTGTGGGGAAGCGACGAGTTCAAGACATGGGAGGAGATAATAGTCTTTTTCGACCGTCTTGGCGGACAGTGACGTCATCGCGTGTGCTGTTCAGGAGATGATAGTGAATTAAGGGCGTCTGCCGGTTAGGGATAAAAACAAGTCCGGAAGGATGTTTACTGTAATAATCATAATGCTTTGCGGTGTGCTTGCCGGGCGTGTCACCGGCATGAGATGCCGTCCTGCAGTGTCGCGTGTGGTGACAGCGCTCATATGGATTCTGCTTTTCATGCTTGGCGTGGAGGTGGGAGCCGACCGCCGCATCACCGGTAATGTGCTCACACTCGGTCTCGACGCGCTCGCCGTAGCGGCAGGCAGTGTCGTGGGGTGTGTGCTGTTCTCGTGGGTGATGTGGCGTATGGTGCGCGGAGAAGAAAACGATGACAGGAAATGAAAGGAAGCATAATAATAACCCTTTTCTTCGCCGCCGGAGTGGCGTGCGGTGTGACGGAGCTCATACCAGAAGGCTTTGTGAGCAGCCGCACGAGCTTTTTGGTGCTGTGCGCCCTTATGTTCAGCGTCGGCATGTCGATAGGTTGCGACTCCGCTACGCTGCATAGCTTCAGACGGCTCAATCCGCGTCTTGCCCTCCTTCCGCTCGTCACCATCGCCGGTACGCTTGCCGGCAGCATGGCGTCATCGCTCGTCCTGCCCCACCGCACGCTTTCCGACTGTCTTGCTCTCGGCTCAGGCATGGGCTACTATTCGCTTTCCAGCATATTCATAACCGGGTATCGCGGAGCGGAACTTGGCACAGTGGCACTCCTTGCCAACATCCTGCGCGAGCTGGCTGCGCTGCTCCTCGCTCCTTTCCTTGCCCGCAGGTTCGGCTCTCTGGCACCCATCTCCGTGGGCGGAGCCACCACCATGGACACCACGCTGCCCGTCATTACGCGCAGCGTGGGACCGCAGTATGTGGTGTTGTCGGTCTTTCACGGTTTCGTGACCGACTTCAGCGTGCCGTTTCTCGTCACGTTCTTCTGCACGCTCTGACCGTCAGTATTCGGTCTTCTCACCGCTTTCCTCCCACATCCTGAACGCCTTTATCGCCTCGTCAGGAAGCAGCAGCTCCATCTTTTTCTGTCTCTCGTCGGGCGGCAGAGGTATTTCCTGGTAGATGAAGTCGTCGTCGAATCCTATCTTCGCGGCGTCCTTGCGGTTGTTGGCGTAGTATATCTTGTCAAGACGAGCCCAGTATATCGCTCCCAGACACATGGGGCACGGCTCGCACGAAGTGTATATCTCGCATCCCTCCAGACAGAACGTGCCCATCTTTGCGGCGGCGCGGCGTATGCAGTTCACCTCCGCGTGGGCGGTGGGGTCATTGTCCAGAGTGACGCTGTTTGACGCCTCTGCCACTATCTCGCCGTTTCGCGCGATGACGGCACCGAACGGTCCGCCGCCGTTTCTTACGCTTTCTTCCGACAGGGCGATTGCCCTGCGCATGAGTTCTTTCTTGTCCATAATAGTCGTTTTTATGTTCATTCCTTTCCGGAATGTGTTGTTCATGTTCTTATAGTCTGTTTTTAGTGAACCGTTAACCGCGCACAATGCTCATGTATTCGTCATAGCTGATGTGCCGTCCGCCCATCGACTTGAGGTGGGGCGTCTCAAACTGGCAGTCAATCATCGCTCCGCCGTGCTCCGTCATGTAGCGGGCGAGGTGTATTAGAGCCAGCTTGCTCGCGCTCGGAACAAGCGAGAACATGCTCTCTCCGAAGAAACATCTGCCCAGACAGACGCCGTACAGTCCGCCCGCGAGCCTGTCGCCGTCCCACATCTCCACGCTTGCCGCGAATCCCTGCCTGTGCAGTTCCTCGTAGGCTCTGGTCATGTCGTCGCCCAGCCATGCCCCCGCCTCGCCTATGCGCAGCTGTCCGCAGGCGGTTATCACGCTGTGGAAGTCGCGGTTTATTGTGACAGTGTACAAGTCTTTGTTCATGAGTGTGCGCATGGAATGCGACACGTGAATCTCTTCAGGGAATATCACGAAGCGGTCCATGGGGCAATACCAGTGTATCTCGTCCGCCCACCGGAAGGCATACCACGGGAAAATGCCGTTGGAATATGCCAGTATGAGGCGGTCTGTGCTCAGGTCGCCGCCCACGGCGAACAGCCCGTCGGGATCGCCGAGCCTCGGGTCCGGGAATGCCAGTCGTTTGTCTATGCGGAATATCATTGTGCCAGTGCCGGTCTGTCGTCAATTATGTCAATCTCCGCCTCACCGCCTTTGGCAAGCCGTCCGAAGAGAATCTCGTGTGTGAGCATGGTCTTCAGGTGGCGGCTGATGATGCGGTCGAGCTCGCGCGCACCGTATTCCTTGGTGAATCCCCGCTTCAGAATCCACTGTCGCGCAGCCTCGCTGAGCTTCATGGTGATGTTCTTCCGGCTGAGCTTCTCCTGCAGTTCGCCGAGCTTCTTGTCCATTATGAGTGTCGCCATGTGCATGTCCATGTCGTGGAAAACCACAGTGGCTGACAACCGGTTGATGAATTCGGGCTTGAAGGTCTTCTTCACCTGTTTCATCATTGCGTCGCCCTGCGATATTCCTCCGGCAAATCCCACCTGAGCGCGCGACGCATACTGCGCCCCGGCATTGCTCGTCATGATGATCACAACGTTGCGGAAGTCAGCCTTCTGACCCTTGTTGTCGGTGAGCCGGGCATAGTCCATCACCTGCAGAAGGATGTTGTAGATGTCCGGGTGAGCCTTTTCTATCTCGTCGAACAGCAGCACGCAGTTGGGTGTCTTGCGTATGGCGTCGGTCAGTTGTCCTCCGTCCTCATAGCCCACATATCCTGCCGGTGAGCCGATGAGCTTCGCCACGGTGTGCTTCTCGGTGTATTCGCTCATGTCGAACCGCACGAGCGAGATGCCGAGCTCGGCTGCGAGGACTCGCGCCACCTCCGTCTTGCCCACTCCGGTGGGTCCTACGAAGAGCAGGCTTGCCAACGGTTTGTTGTCGTCGAGCAGCCCCGCCTTCGCCATCTGCACCGCTTCCACCACCTGGCTCACGGCTTCGTCCTGACCGTAAATCCTCGCTTTGATGTTCTGCTCGAGCGATGCGAGTCTGGTGTTGTCGTCCTCCTTCATCACAGCGGCGTCTATCTTGCACATCTTCATGAGCACTTCCGTCATCAGACTCTTGTCCACCAGCTGCCTTTCCCCTGCCGAAGGGTGTGTGGCGCGGTATGCTCCCGCCTCGTCGATGAGGTCTATCGCCTTGTCGGGAAGAAACCTGTCTGATATGTGTTGCGCCGCCATCCTCACCGCGTAGGCAATGCTCTCTTCAGTGTATTCCACTCCGTGAAACTGTTCATACTTGTCTTTCAGTCCGCTGATTATCCTTACCGTCTCCTCCACATCAGGCTCGGCGATGTCTATCTGTTGGAATCTGCGCACTATGCCCCGGCTCCGCGCCATGTGCCGGTTGTACTCGTCGTAGGTCGTGGAGCCTATGAAGCGTATGTTGCTGTTCTCCATGTACGGCTTCAGCATGTTAGAAGCGTCGAGCGCGCCGTCGCTTCCCCGTCCGGCTCCCATCATGTTGTGTATCTCGTCTATGTACACAATGGCGTTTCCCTCGGCTGCTATTCCGTCCATGACGAGCTTCATCCTCTTCTCGAAGTCGCCCCTGAACTGGGTTCCGGCGAGCATTGTGCTCATGTCCATCTGGTAGACATGGCATCCGCGCAGCCTCTCCGGCACGTCCCCACGGACTATTCTCGCCACGAGACCGCGCACCAGAGCCGTCTTTCCCACGCCCGGCTCGCCTACGTGCAGAGGGTTGTTCTTGTCCTTGCGGCACAGCACCTGTATGGTGCGTTCCAGTTCCTCGTCGCGCCCTATGAGCGGAGTGAACGAGTCTGCGATGTCGTTCATGCACGTCACGAGGCTTCTCCAAGCCTCTTTCGGATGCTCCTCCTGCCTGTTGTCCTCGTGCTGTGACGGGTGCGAGGATATGAGCAGGCTGATGAAGTCGCCCACGTTGTCGCCGAGATACTTGTTCAACAGCATTGTCGCCTCGGAGTCTGTGAGGTTGAGCAGTCCCACTGTGAGGTGCGGGATGTCCACCCTTGCCGCCTCCGATTGCTCCACTTGGGCTGTCGCTATCTCCAGCATCTGCCCCAGCTGTACCGATGCCTCCGGGCTGTACTCGGCTTTCCCGGGCACGCTTTCCACCGTATCCATATACTCGTTGAGCTCCTTATACATTTCCTCCACGTCGCACCCCACGGTGTAGAGAGCCTCTATGAACGGTCTGTAGTTGAGCAGTGCCATGAGCACATGCTCCGGCATGACAAACTCCTTGCGCTGTCTTTTGCAGTATGTCAGCGCGAGCGAAAGTATCTTGTTCAGATTTGCGTACTCTTCCATAATCTATTCCGGTTGGCAACTGAACCTCAGCGGGAAATTCTGTTCGCGTGCCATGTGTGTCGCCTTCTTTATCTTTGACAGCGCGACGTCATAGCTGTATATCCCCACAACGTCCTGTCCGTTGCGGTGGACGTTGAGCATCATACGCTCAGCCTCCTCCGATGTCTTGAAGAAAACCGTCTTGAGCACCGTCACCACAAACTCCATCGTTGTGAAATCATCGTTGTGTATGATTACCTTATACCTTCTGGGCTCGCACGTTCCGGTGTGTTCGCGTTCGCGTATGGATGATTGTTCCTTTGCCATGTTGACTGTTCTTTAAAATGGGCTGCCGTGTGAGGGCAGCGCGTCTGTTGTCTGATGCAAACTTACTGATTTTTTCCCGACCTTCCAAACATGACATATTAAAATATGGCGGAGCACAGGCTGTATACATATATTATATATGTTGATTTCAAAATATGTAAGTCTTTTTCAGAAACTTTCGTTAAATTATGACTAACTTTGCGTTCTGCCGTACTCTCAGCAGGTGTGCCGCGTGTCTGTGATTGTGCGGTGTGGCAACTTGGTGTGGCACATGTAAGGAAGTGCGCACGCTGAGGCTGACGTCCTTCCGGCAGTGTTGTGCGCCGTAAAACGCACGATAAACGACTCTTAAAATGACAAAATCAGACAACAGATATGTGAATACGGAAACACATCCGGCTGACTCCCGTTACATACGGTGCCGCGTGCGGAGCCATGACTCCGCTTCGTTCACTGTGGTGACAGGCAATGATGGAGACGGCAGGGAGCTGCGCGTGTCATACGGTGCCGCGCCAGGCGGTGACGAGTATGGCTATCTGCGCGGTATACTACGCAAAGGCATGCAGCTCAATCTGCTCGACACGCGCATGGCGGACAATAAGGTTGTGGCGGGCGAGATAGTCGTCGAGCCCGATTTTCTGGTAGACATAAGCTCGCTGGCGGCATGCTTCGAGGACTTCGGACACCATCCGCTGCTCTACACGCTCAACCGTCTGAAAAAACGCCCTAACACATATCACATCATACTCGGTAACTTCGCGGGCATGGTGCTCGACGATGTGATAAACAGCCCGCACTTCTCTCTGAACGACACAATAAGGAAAAACTTCCGCGAGAAAGCCATAGAGTATGCCTCGTGCGGTGAGTTCAGTCCGGAGACATTCAAGAAAGACGCTACCGCACAGGCACGTAACATCAGGCAGACAACATCAGCCCTGTTCGGCATATACGACAGGTCGAAAGTGCTTCTCGAGCCTTCGTTCGTGTGTGAGATGCTCGGTGTGCAGGGACGTGTGGACATGATGACGTCCGACAGACGCATGCTCGTGGAGCAGAAGTCGGGCAGAAACAGATACATAGAGCTTGGCAGGCAAAACGGCAGCGGCGGAAAGTATCTTAAAAAACATTATGTCCAGCTGCTGCTTTATTACGGAGTGCTGAAATACAACTTCGGTCTGGACGGGCAGGACATCGAGGTCATGCTGCTCTACTCGAAGTATCCGATGCCCGAGGGACTCATACGCACGAGACATCTTGAGGCTGAACTGCGTGAGGCAATAGCTTTCCGCAATCTCGTTGTGGCGCAGGAGCACGCCATGACAAGCGACGGTTTTGCCTCGGCGATAGACCGGCTGACGCCCGAAACGCTCAACGTGAACGGCATGAGCGGTTTCTTTTATGACAGATATCTGCTGCCGCAGCTTCAGGAGGTGACCTCTCCGCTGGCGTCGCTCCCACCGTTGGAACGCGCCTATCTGTGCCGCATGATGACCTTTGTGCTCAAAGAGCAGCAGCTGGCGAAGACGGGTTGTCTTGCCGGAGCGGGCTGTAGCGTGGCTGACATGTGGCGCATGAGTGTGGAGGAGAAGCTCGACGCCGGAAGCATGTACGTGGGACTGGAGCTTGCCGGACTCGCAATAAACGAGGCGACAGGCAGCTACGACATGCTGACACTCGACGTTCCCGACTGCGGCGACGACTTCTCGCCCAACTTCAGGAGCGGAGACATGGTGTATGTATACGCTTATGCGGAAGACGAAAAGCCCGACGTGCGCCGGAGCATATTGTTCAAGGGCGTGATGGTGAGCATAGAGGCGGAGCGCGTGAGAGTGTTTCTGAGCAACGCGCTGCAGAATCCCGACGTCATGGCACGGCGCGACAGCCGTGGCAGACGGCTGCTCTACGCCATTGAGCATGCCGGAAGCGACGTGGGCGGGGCGGCGGTCATGCGCACGCTCTTCGACTTCGTCACCTCTCTGCCCGAACGCCGCGCCCTGCTGCTTGGCGCGCGCTCTCCACGGCGTGACACAAGTGTGAGGCTCACGAAAAGCTACGGCGGCTATTTCGACCCGCTTCTTCTGCGCGCCATGCAGGCACGCGACTACTTCCTGCTTGTGGGTCCTCCGGGCACGGGCAAGACCTCCACGGCAATGCGCTACATCGTAGAGGAGGAGCTGGCAGCTGACGGGGAGCCGTCGGTACTGCTTACGGCATACACCAACCGTGCCGTGGACGAGATATGCTCCATGCTCTGCGATGCGGGCATCAGCTTTCTGCGGCTCGGCAGCGAGTACAGTTGCGACGGGCGGTTCCGCCCTTTCCTCGTTGGCAACATGGTGGAACAGACACCGCGTCTGGACAAACTGAAAGACCGGCTCATGGCTGCCCGAGTGTATGTGGGCACGGTCACGACACTCATGTCGCGCCCTTACATCTTCGCCCTGAAGCGTTTCGCGCTCGCGGTGGTCGACGAGGCGGGGCAGATAACCGAGCCGGGACTCGTCGGACTGCTCTCGGCGCACAGTCCGGAGAGTGCGGACGAGCCTGCGATAAGCCGCTTCATACTCATCGGCGACTACAAGCAGCTGCCGGCGGTGGTGCAGCAGAGCGTGGAGGAATCTGCCGTGAACGAGCCGTGCCTTAACAGGGTGGGGATAAGAAACTGCCGCGACTCGCTGTTCGAGCGGCTCGTAAGAGCAGAGCGGGAAGCCCGCCGCGAGGACTTCATCGGAGTGTTGCGCCGTCAGGGACGCATGCATCCGGCAATAGCAGCCTACGCCGGAGCGATGTTCTATGCCGACGAACGGCTTGAACCCGTGCCGTGTCCCCATCAGACGGAGGCTCTTCCCGGCTATTCTGTTCCGCCTGCCGACAGACTTGACGAGGTGCTGTCGAGGGAGAGGGTGATATTCATTCCGTCGGAGAAGGGCGGTGGCGGCGGACGCTCCGACAAGGTGAACGCCTGCGAGGCGCGCATCGTAGCCGACCTCGTGGCGCGCATCCGACGCATGGCAGGCAACGGGTTCAGCTGCGAGAAGTCCATAGGCGTGATAGTGCCTTACCGCAACCAGATCACCATGATACGCCGCGAGATGGAACGCCGCTGCCCCGGTGACGCTCCGGACATATGCATCGACACTGTGGAACGATTCCAGGGCTCACAGCGCGACGTGATAATCTGCTCGCTTACGGTGAACAGCGACGCGCAGCTCGGTTTCCTCACGGCTAACAGTTTTGAGGAGAACGGACGTGTGATAGACCGCAAGCTCAACGTGACGCTCACCCGAGCGCGCCGCCAGATGATTCTCACGGGCAATCCGGAGATACTCTCCGGGAGCGATGTGTACGCCGGTCTGATGGAGCGCATCAGGCGTGACGGCAAGTATATGAAGTGGACTTTGTGAACGGAAACACCGTCCTGCCGTCACCTTACAGACAAGACGGGGATGAGGAACAATATGATGCGGACGGACGGCTGCCGCTATTGTTGTCTTGTTTGTCACCATACGGGGCGCAGACTCCGCCAAAATTGGTGACGAAAATAAAAAAAGATGAATAAAACCTTTGAACGTATTCTATTTTATTCTATATTTGCGGAAGAAACGAATATGCCGTCTGTCCGACGGTGCGGAGTCTGAAAGGCGTTTTGAATGACATTCTCATGGTTTCCGGACAGACATCAGGCATGACGAGGCTGAGAGATAATCAACCCTGTCAGGAGACCTTCCGGCAGGAGAGGAAAGTTTAATTTAAACATATAACCATTATGAGAAAAGTTATTATCATGGCAGTACTGATGCTTTCATCAGTAGCCGCATTCGCGCAGCGTCCTGTCGGCAGTCTGACAGTACAGCCCAAAATCGGTATGAATTTCGCAACTCTTACGAAAGCGGACGACTCTGAGTCAAGAATAGGACTGGTTGCGGGAGCAGAGCTCGAATACCAGCTCAGTGACATCTTCAGTATCTCCGGAGGTGCGTTGTATTCCCAGCAGGGATGTGAATGGTCTGAGGACGGCAGTACAAGGACAAACAAGCTTGACTATATAAACATTCCTATATTGGCAAATGTCTATGTAGTGAAGAATCTGGCGGTAAAGGTCGGTTTGCAGCCTGCGTTCAATGTGAACAGCAAGCAAAAGGCTTCAAAAGGCGATGCGAGCGTACAGGGCTCCATAGAAGGAACGAAGACGTTCGACTGCTCCATTCCTGTCGGTCTGTCATACGAGTACAAGAACTTTGTGATAGACGGACGTTACAACTTCGGTCTGACCAAAATAAACAAGCATGCGGACTCGAAGAACAGCGTGTTCCAGATAACATTAGGATACAAGTTTGATATTTAAATAGGGTTACTGATAATTTTTTTTTCCAAATGTTTGATATTTTGAGAGGGCGGTGTCGCGAGACATTGCCCTCTTTTTTGTGTCTTTCCACACCGTGTAACACCTGATAGGTTATCAGACTTCATCCTTATTTCGTACTGTTGTCATTAATATTGGTTCCTGCCTTCATCGGAGATGTGGCGTGCTGCATCCGGAAAAAGCGTGAGACAAGATGACGGCGGCAGTGAGGAAGAGGAATGGGACGGTCTGCAATAAAGTAAAAAAACGTCATGACTGTCTGATGACCGGTTATGGGTGAAGCCGTATCCGACACTTATCAGAAACGGATTCGGTTATGTGAATACAATATGGAAGATGGTGACAGGAACGGATTCAGAGAAAGGAAACGCCGTATTCCCGTCATCTTACATACAAGTCAGAAATGAGCGACACCACGGTTGGGATGGATGGTCTGTCGGTATTATTGTCTTGTTTGTAACCAACCGTAGCGCGGACCCGACAAAAGTGGGTGGCGGAGGCGAAAAAGTCGTGTAAAATCTTTGAGCGTATTATGTTTTTATTCTATATTTGCGGACGAAATGAACATGCCGCCTGTCAGCCGTGCGGAGCGCGGAAAGCGTTGTGAACGACGTTTTCATGGTGTCCGGACAGACTTCAGACATGACAGGGCTGAGAGGCATCCAGCCCGGTAGGGAGAAATTCCGGCGGTATAGTAAAGTTTAATTTAAACATTTAATCGTTATGAGAAAAGTTATTATCATGGCAGTTCTGATGCTCGCATCAGTAGCCACATTCGCGCAGCGTCCTGTCGGCAGTCTGACAGTACAGCCTAAAATCGGTATGAACATCGCAAATGTTACGAAGTCGGACGGTACAGACTCAAGAATAGGACTTGTTGCGGGAGCAGAGCTCGAATACCAGCTTACCGACATCTTCAGCATCTCCGGAGGAGCGTTGTATTCCCAGCAGGGATGTGAAAGGTCAGAGAACGGCGGTACATTGACAAGTAAATTAGACTATATAAACATCCCTTTATTGGCAAATGTCTATGTTGTGAAGAATCTGGCGGTAAAGGTCGGTTTGCAGCCTGCGTTCAATGTGAACAGCAAGCAAAAGGCTTCAAAAGGCGATGCGAGCGTACAGGGCTCCATAGAAGGAACGAAGACGTTCGACTGCTCCATTCCTGTCGGTCTGTCATACGAGTACAAGAACTTTGTGATAGACGGACGTTACAACTTCGGTCTGACCAAAATAAACAAGCATGCGGACTCGAAGAACAGCGTGTTCCAGATAACATTAGGATACAAGTTTGATATTTAAATAGGGTTACTGATAATTTTTTTTTCCAAATGTTTGATATTTTGAGAGGGCGGTGTCGCGAGACATTGCCCTCTTTTTTGTGTCTTTCCACACCGTGTAACACCTGATAGGTTATCAGACTTCATCCTTATTTCGTACTGTTGTCATTAATATTGGTTCCTGCCTTCATCGGAGATGTGGCGTGCTGCATCCGGAAAAAGTGTGAGACAAGATGACGGCGGCGGTGAGGAAGCGCGATGGGTAGGTCTGCAATAAAGTAAGAAAGCGTTATGACTGTCTGATGACCGGCTTTTGGTGAAGCCGCATCCTCCGCATGACTGGCAACGGATTCGGTTGTGTGAATACAATATGGAAGATGGTGACGGGGACATATTCAAAGAAAGGAAATACCGTCTTTCCGTCACCTTACAGACAAGACAGAAATGAGCGGCGGTACGGTGCTGATGGAGGGTCTGTCGGTATTATTGTTTCGTTTGTAACCAACCGGAGCGCGGAGTCGATAAAAGTGTGTGGCAGAGGCGAAAAAGTCGCGTAAAACCTTTGAGCGTATTATGTTTTTATTCTATATTTGCGGACGAAAGAAACGTGCCGCCTGTCAGCCGGACGGAGCGCGGAAGGCGTTGTGAGCGACGCTTTCATGGTGCCCGGACTGGCTTCTGGCATGACGGAGCGGAGAGGCATCCAGCCCCATCCGGATGAATTCCGGCAGTGGAGGACAGTTTAATTTAAACATATGAATATTATGAGAAAAGTTATCATCATGGCAGTTCTGATGCTCGCATCAGTAGCCACATTCGCTCAGCGCCCTGTCGGCAGTCTGACATTACAGCCTAAAATCGGTATGAACATCGCAAACCTTACCAAGGCAGACGGTTCAGACCCAAGGATAGGAGTTGTTGTGGGAGCAGAGCTTGAGTATCAGCTTACCGACATATTAAGCATATCCGGAGGCGCGCTTTACTCCCAGCAGGGAGCCGAGGGAGACGCTTTGGATGAAGACGGAAACAAACTCGGCGGCACGGCAACCGTGAAGCTTGACTATATAAACATTCCTATACTGGCAAATGTATACGTAGTGAAGAATCTGGCTGTCAAGCTCGGCATACAGCCGGCGTTCAATGTGAACAGCAAAATGGCATATTCTAATGGCGACATAAGTGCCCAGGGTAAGTTGGACAATATCAAATCATTCGATTTCTCTATTCCTATCGGTCTGTCGTACGAGTATAAGAACGTTGTGATAGACGGGCGTTATAACTTCGGCTTGACCAAGATATCCGACCTTGAGAGAAGCAAGAACAGCGTGTTCCAGATAACATTAGGATACAAGTTTAATATTTGAACATAGTAATAGTTAATTTTTTTTTCCAAATGTTTGATATTCCGAGAGGGTGGTGTCGCGAGACATTGCCCTCTTTTCCATACCAGTCGGCGCAGCGTAGTCCGTATCCGCCGTTGCCGCGGTGACGGGGCGGATGCGTGTGAGTCATGAGTGTGTCACCCTGCTCATGCCGCGTTCCGTGCCGCCGCCATGCCTGTGGGCTTGATTTCATGTACGCGATGTGTGGTGAAACATACTGTAAATGCGGAAAGCATGATGATGGTGGTTGCGCGGAAGAGGAACGTAGGTGTGGCGGTAAGGTGAAAAAAACGCTTTGACGGTGTGACGTCAGACCGTAGGTTCCGCATCGCAGGTAGTAAAGAATTTTGACAACTGAAAATCCCGAAACAGCTTTTTATATCGGCGTCATGACCCGTCCGTATCGCTTTTCCGCACGTGTTTCCGGGCGGAACGGTTTTTACGGTGAGGGTATTCTTATGGGTCGGACTTGCGGGAAAGCCTTTTCCGTATTGCCGGAGACACTCTTCCGTGGTGCGGAACGGGCTTTATGGCACTGCGAAAGAGGCTCTTCCGTATGGCGATACGTGCTTTTCCGCAATGCGGAGAAGTGCGTCCTGTCGGGATGTTTTCGCTAATGCGTTGTGTGTCAACGGTTTGGTATGATGCTCTGAAAATCGTTTATTTGCGTCCTGATGTTCCTTCCGATGCAAATAAAGCGTTCTCGCGGACTTATGGGTGGGCGGAAGTTCGCGCGCGTTGGAGTTTTGTTCGTCTTCGTGCGACGCTCGGACACTGCCTGCACAGGTGCGTAATCACGCAGCCGTATGATGTGTGGCGTTGCGGAAAGGATTCGGAACAGGCGCATGTCTGAGGATTTGTCGTATTTTAACAAATTCTCCCTTATTGTTATTAATTGTATAAATATTTGTGCCGGAGGAAATAAATTCATACCTTTGCATCAGAATATTATTTATGGGGACAAAGGCTAAGGAATTCCGACGGCAGGACTCGCGTGTCGGAATTCTGTCTTTTTTGTCTGCCAGGAAAAACTAACTTATAAAATTTCAAGATTATGGCTTATATGTCACAAGAAGGCTACGAGAAGCTCGTTGCCGACCTGAAACAGCTTGAAGCTGTGGAGCGCCCAAAGGCATCGGCCGCTATTGCAGAGGCCCGCGATAAGGGTGACCTGAGTGAGAATTCCGAATATGATGCAGCCAAAGAGGCTCAGGCTCATCTGGAAGACAAGATAAACAAGCTGAAACAGACCATCGCCGAGGCAAAGATCATCGACACATCGCGCCTCAGCTCGGACATGGTGCAGATTCTGTCGAAGGTGGATATGACCAACATGACCACAAAGGCGAAGATGACTTATACCATCGTGAGCGAGAACGAGGCTGACCTGAAAGCCGGAAAGATATCCATCAAGACTCCTATAGCCCAGGGACTGCTCAACAAGAAGGTGGGCGACGTGGCTGAGATAAAGATTCCGCGCGGAACGATAAAGCTGCGCATAGACAACATCACGATAGAGTGACGCATGAGATAATGACAGGTTTTAAAGCGTAAGATTATGGGAATATTTGCAAAGATTGCGGCGGGAGAGATACCGAGCTACAAGTGTGCCGCCAACGATGAGTTCTATGCGTTTCTCGACATCAACCCTATGGTGAAGGGACACACGCTTGTCATACCGCGCCGCGAGGTGGACTACATCTTCGATATGGAGGATGACGAGATAGCGCGCTTTCAGGTTTTCGCCAAGAAAGTGGCTATGGCGATAAAGGCTGCGTTCCCTTGCGTGAAGGTGGGGGAGGCTGTGCTGGGGCTCGAGGTGCCTCATGCGCACATACACCTCGTGCCGATGCAGTCGGAGAAGGACATGAACTTCTCTGCTCCGAAACTCAAGCTCAGCGATGAGGAGTTTGCCGCTATAGCGGCGAAGATACTCGCCGAGTATGAGAAAATAGCCGGATGACACGTCCGCAGGAATAAGGAAAATGCCTTATGCCGCACTTCTTGTGACGCGGCATAAGGCATTTTCAGTTTGTGGCAGGTATGTGCGGGCGTGTGTCAGATGTATTTGTCGCCTTTCTTCATCTGCACCTCGTTGACGAATTTGCGCACAAGTGCCGACGAGTCTTCCTTCTTGCATATGAGCAGCACGTTGTCTTTCTCCGCCACGATGAATCCTTCCAGACCGTTGATGATGGCGAGTCGCTCTTTCGGAAGCTTTATCACGTTGTTGTGGGCGTCGTCTATCATCACGTTGCTGTCCACCACCACGTTGTCGCCCTCGCCCTTGTGCATGGCTTCGTATATGCTGTGCCACATGCCGAGGTCAGCCCATCCGAACTCACATCTCATCACAGCCACATTGTCGGTCTGCTCCAGAAAACCGTAGTCGAGCGACAGGTTGGGATATGAGGGGAAGTTCTCGCGTATGAAGTTCTGCTCGTCCTCGACGGTGAAGTCGGGATGCTGCTCGTCAAACGAGGTGAGGACGTGGGGCAGTATCTCGCCGAATCGCTTGAAGCCATAACGCGCGTTGGCGAAGAAAAGACCCGTGTTCCAATAGAACTCTCCGCTCTCCATGAATATCTTTGCGAACTCCCGCTCTGGCTTCTCGGTGAACGACTGCACCATGAAGACATCGTTTCCCCCCGGCTCGCCTGCCTGTATGTAGCCGTAGCCCGGCTCTGGACGGGTGGGCTTAACGCCCATTGTGAGTATGCAGTCGTGCGTGCTCACGAAGTCAAGTCCTTCGTTTATGTTCTTTGCGAACATTTCCTCATTCTGCACTATCTGGTCGGACGGCGTGATGACGATGCTCGCCTCCGGATTGGTGTGAAGTATCCTGTGGGTGGTCCATGCCGCGCTTGGCGCCGTGTTGCGGTGTATCGGCTCCGCCATGATGTTCTGCTCCGGCAGTTCCGGCAGCTGTTCCTTCACTATGCCGGCATAGTTGATGTTTGTGTTTACATATATATTCTCATGCGGAACAATCTTTGAGAAACGGTCGAATGTCTGCTGCAGCTGTGTGCGCCCGCATCCGAAGAAGTCTATGAACTGCTTCGGATACTGTTCGCGGCTCCACGGCCATAGCCTGCGCCCTTTTCCTCCTGCCAGTATAACGCAATAGTTGTTTTTATGATTATTTCTCATGACGTTTGGGTTTATATATAGTTTACTTCAGCTAAAGTACAAAGTTCCACTGATACAGCCAAGACTTTTATATTTATTTTAAGAATAACCACGAATTATAAGATATCGTGTCACGGCTTATAAGATATCGCCTCGCGACTTACAAAATATCGTGTCATGGTTTATAAGATGTTGTGTCACGGCTTGCAAGATATCGTATCACGGTTTATGATATATCATGCGACGGCTTATAAGATATCTCCTCGCGACTTACAAAATATCGTATCGCGGTTTATAAGATGTTGTGTCATGGCTTGCAAGATATCGTGTCACGGTTTATGATATATTATGCGACGGCTTATAAGATATCTCCTCGCGACTTATAAAATATCGTGTCGCGGTTTATAAGATATCGTGTCATGGCTTGCAAGATATCGTGTCACGACATTCTGCAGCCATGTACCCCACAGAGCCCGGCAGTTTCTCCGCTTCTGAGGTGACGGTGCGTATGGGGCGCATCAGGCATACGTTGCCTGTATTGTGGCACTTCCGTACGATGAATCCGGCTTTCCCGACCGCTTTTATTCGCCTTATTGCGCCTCGCCTCGTGCCTCTTCACGCTGCACGGTACATTGCCTTGAACCTTGTCTTTCACCATAATACACTTCCTCCCTTTTCATAATACGCACTCTTTCTTTTTATAATACGCACCATTCCTTTTCGTAATACGCATCCTTCCTTTTCATTTAAAACCCTATTCCCGTTCTTTTTATGCAATGCTGCCATACATCATAAGCCCTGCCTGTATTTTTCTTTGCCTCTACCGGTGCCTTCCTTTACCTTTTCCAATATCTTCCTTTTATTCCGCCAATGCCTTTCTTATTCCCTTTCAATGTCTTTCTTTACCCCTGCCAATATCTTCTTTTGCCCCTACCGATGTCTTCCGTAAAGCAAAAAAATGCCTGTTTTCTTTGTTATTTCGGAATTAAACACTACCTTTGCACACGCATTTATGCCCAGATGGCGGAATCGGTAGACGCGCTGGTCTCAAACACCAGTGGAGCAATCCGTCCCGGTTCGACCCCGGGTCTGGGTACCCTTTTATACTACAAATCCCTTGTAAATCAATGATTTACAAGGGATTTTTCTTTCTCAGGGTGTTAATAAGGCGTTAATATTGGGCAAGAATCGGAAAGGAGAAGCTGTACAACAACTCTGAATTTCTTTAGGACATTGTTGCCCAGCTCGGCTTTTATATCTAACTTTGCACTTGCATACTTATCATATAAAGCAGAAGACAAGGCAATGAACCATAAACTACTTCTGATGCTCACCCTGGCATTGTTATCTCTAAATGCTTGGAGTCAATCCAAAATAACAATGAAGGGAGAGTGGATGTACACGGATGTAACTCTTTCTGACGGCGGCTCGGTCCACAACGTCCCGGGATTGATAGATACTGGCTGCTCGGTTTGTATCATCGATTCTACCTATGCCGTAGACTCATGCCACATCAAGGATTTAAAAGGAGACAAGATAATGGACAACACGGCCGGACAAAGCATTAAATCGTCCTATGTCTATTTAGACAGCATCTCCTTTGCTTCCTCCACATACACCCATGTGTGGTGCTTCATTGTGGATTTGGCCGGGAAGCTGAAGCAGTTCGCCCCTAAGTTTATTATCGGTGGTGACATCTTAAAAAGGGATCCATGGTGCTTTGATTTGAAGACCTGCCAACTTCAACGTCTAAACAATTTACCCACCAACGTCGCGACATCCTTGGCTTGGAAGAACTATGCCGACGCTGGACTGAACATCATTCATTTTAAGGGGAAGATAGCAGGCAAGAAGACGCGCATACACTTTGATACCGGAGCCAGATTCAATGCTGTGCTTCCTACGTCCGAACTGACAGCTACAGCTTATATTGAGATACCCGGCGCCGATATAGCAGAGGCACTAACTACAAAAACGGTAGGGCAATGCAAAAACATCCCCGTAGAGATTTCCGATTATCGTTTCAAGGTTGACTTCATCAAGCCCACGGACGACGGCTCGGAGGAGCCCCGTCTTAATGCAAGCTTCCTCATGGGAAAGAAATGGGTGCTTGATTATGAGCATCGGCAGCTGCTCATATTGTCTCAATAATTCTGCTGGCAGCAGGTGGCTTAGCGCTTTGTGGCTGTCATCGTTGGCAGCTTGGTCCTGATGCTGTTGCTGATCGGAGGAATGGCGGACTGCTCGATGAACTGGTCCACATCTACTATACCAATCTTCTCGTCCTTGAATTTCTTCACATCCTGCTTGTCGGCGAAAGAAGCCTTAGTGATGTACACTTCTTCCCATTGGTCATATATCTTGCGGACGTCCTTAATGGTTACCGTCATCTGTCGGGACCACCGGCTGGAGACCATATCGGTATAGGTGATTCCATCAGGACGAAGCGCATAAACCTCGCTGGAGTGGGAACTTCTTAATTGCTGATTATATTTGCCAAGAGACAAGGACTTCACAGTGTCAGGATAAAGATGGTCGAAACTGAACAGCACTTTTGCAGCGAGCGTGTCTGTTCGCCAGAATGCCGGATTCTTCGCTTCCTTGTTTTTGCCAACACCATAGAAGTCAGGAACGGGAAAAGGAGGTGCGTATGATAAAAGACTTCCATTCCTGCATTCTTCTTTCTTGATGCTGTCGTCAGCTAAATATCTTGCGGCAAGCGTACGATGGTCTACCTCACCATTCTTAAGTTTGACAAAGTAGTAAGCCACGCCATCATAATAATACTCCAGTTGTCCGTTATAGAACTGCGGTGCTCTGAAATAAGCCTCAAACACAACGTATTCAGGACGTTTCGTGGCAACTAACACCTCGTTTAGCGCTTGCTCCCGGGTATCCATGTACAACACCTTGTCCTTCAAAGTGTCGGTGTCAACATCTTTGTTCAGGTAGGCCACATGGGATACGGAAAACTTAGGAACACTGTCCTTAAAACGAATATAACCTTCGGAGTCTGAACTCGTCAGCAGTGTTCCTCTTGCATTGAAGACCGATGCGAATTCAATAGGTTGCCGTGTATGGCTGTCTAACAGCCTGAACTGTACTTGTACTTGTGCCTTTGCTTCTACACCTAAAAGGCAACAAGCAACCAACGCAATAATATTTTCCACGAATTTAAGATTTAGTGAATGAGAAGAGGGAAAACTATTCCTGCCAGATTACAGACAGCATGAGCGATGAAGCAATATCTCACATCATGGTATCTGATAAACAGATAGCATAAAGGTATTGCAAAGACAAGCGTGTCAACTCTTAAGAAAGAGTCTCCAAGATGGGCGCAGAAAAACAAGATGGAACTGCACACAATGATAGCAATGGGGTTAAAGCCACCTCTTTCCATCATGCTGACGAGCCATTTTCTGAACAGCATTTCCTCAGCGAAAGGACCTAACAGGCCTGTCGAGACAATAGAAATGAGCAGTGGGGATGGTTCCGCAGTAGGATGTGGATAGGCCGTATTGCTCAACTGACAAATGAGATATATGGCAAGTTGCCAAAGCAGACCTAAGAGAATGGAAATCGAAACCACTTTCATTTGAAGTGCCGATGGCCGCAACATCCATAAGTCAAGCTTTTCTATTTTATTCTCTATGGCCAACGCGACTAATAGGAATGCAGAGCAGGCCATAGCCATGAGATCTGGTGCCAATTTGGAAGCGACTGCGTTGTCCCCGTTATTTAAGAAAAGGCCCATAAAAGGTGCAGCAACTAAGATCGAGCCCACCAAGCATATCACCAAAAAAACGATAATCCTGCTAACACACTTTGGCTTACTATAAGTTATATTGTTCGTTTCGCTTCTTTTATTGTCCATATACTCTAAATTCCGCAGCACTATAATTTAGATTTATTCATAAGTTCCTAAGCAGCAAAATATTGCTCAGGATTTTGCCATGTCGGAAAATTCACCTAACTCTTAGTGCTGCAAAAAAAGAAAACGAATCACCAGCAAGACATGGCAAAAATACGAATATAATTTGAGAAACTTACACCTTTTGGTGGAATTTTTCCCATCATTGAGTACTTTGTTACGATTTCAACCGCATCGACTTGAAGAAGTTAAAGACGCGGCAAGTGGGATAGCGTCAAAGGCAGTGAGAGACGGTCTACCTGAACACCTGCTGCCATAAGGTTTTATTGCTGACAACGATGCGGGCAAAGACATCCAGTCCGGGCTGCGCGCTGAAGCCAGAAGAGCGGATGGATGCCGTGGTACGAAAATAATGCTTACCTTCCACGACAATCAAATTCCTGCTATAGTAGTTAATCCGACACACACAGGACATGGCATCCTTGTCCTGCCCAACCTTGACAGGCAGGATTACGTCATACTCAACTCCACCGCCAATGTACAGAAAGCCATTGACGCATTGGGGCAGTATGAACGCATCCACTGCCTGCTCGACAATGACGGGGCAAGCATCCGGGCAACGCAAGCCATCACAGCGGAATACTCCTATCGGGTACGGGATTTCTCGCACAATTACCGGGAATATTCCGACCTGAACGATTACCTGTGCGGCAGGAAGCAGGAACAGAAAAACGGACAGAAACTGCTGCTAAGGCAGAAGAAAGGCAGGGGAATCTAACCCAGCGGAGATAGACACTGTGAGCAACGGGCAGACGTTTCTTAGGGGAAGCAAGGTTATGTTTCGGTAGACCGAAACCGCCTTGCTTTGCTCCCCGCAAAGGAAACCGCTCCCGTCGGTCGCAATTTTCAAGACAACTTCCAAAGATAAAAATGTATGACAGATACAAGGAACAAATCAGGCGGTCGTCCGGCAAAGAACCGGATAGACAAGCAAAGACGTGTGGTCAGCACGAAGCTGACCGAGTTGCAGTATTACGCCGTTAGGAAGCGGGCATCAGAAGCCGGGCTGCGTGTCAGCGAGTATGTGCGGCAGGCTGTCGTGTCGGCAGAGATAACGCCCCGGCAGAACAGGCAGGATACGGACATCCTCCGCAAACTGGCAGGCGAAGCGAACAACATCAACCAGCTGGCGCACCGGGCAAATGCCGGAGGCTTTGCGAAAGTGGCGGTCGAACTGGTGAAACTTAAGAACAGGATAGTGGAAATCATAAGCCATTTGTCGGATGATTGGAAAAATAAGGAAAGGAAGCGGGTTTAAGGGCTGTGTGGACTACGTGCTGGGCAAGCAGCAGGCGGTCTTGCTCCATGCGGACGGAGTACTGGCGGAAAGCAGGCAGGACATCATCCGCTGCTTCTGCGCACAAGCCTCCATGAATCCCCGTCTGGGCAAGCCAGTCGGACATATCGCGCTGAGCTATTCGGTAAACGATGCGCCCAAGCTGACGGACGAGAAGATGATACAACTTGCGCAAGAGTATATGCGCGAGATGAAAATCACCGATACGCAGTACATCATCGTGCGCCACCAAGACAGGGAGCATCCGCATGTGCATATCGTGTTCAATCGCATAGACAACAACGGCAAGACCATCTCGGACAGGAACGACATGTACCGCAACGAGCAGGTATGTAAGAAGCTGAAAGCCAAGCACGGGCTATACTTCGCCAAAGGCAAGGAGCAAGTTAAGCGGCACCGCCTGAAAGAGCCGGACAAGTCGAAATACGAGATTTACATGGCTGTGAGGAATGAAATCGGCAAGTCCAAAAGTTGGCGGCAGTTACAGGAGCGGCTGGCAGAAAAGGGCATCGGCATCCGCTTCAAGTATAAAGGGCGTACAGACGAGGTGCAGGGCATCTCCTTCACCAAAGGTGCCTATACGTTCAAAGGTTCGGAAATAGACCGCAATTTCAGCTTCTCCAAACTGGATAAGCATTTCGGGAACGCAGGAATGGATACCGTAGAAAATAGCCGGCAGCAGATAGTTTCCGCACCTATTTGGGAGCCTGAGCAAACGCTGCAAAGGAACGACAGCCCTTCAATGGGCTTGTTCAGCCTGTTCAATGTTTCGCCGTCTGCTCCATCGGACGAAGAAATTGACTGGAGTCTGAGAAAAAAGAGGAAGAAAAAGAAAAGACAACTTAAACTGTAAACGGATATGGAAGAAAATTTGATTTTAGAGGGGCTTCTCTCCATGGTCACGGAACTGAAGGAGAAGCAGGAAGCGCAGGTGACGCCAGCCGGACGCGAGGAAACCCTTTCCCGACTGGAGGCTATAGAACGGGCATTGTCTGAGTTACGCAGGAACCCGGCGATTCCCGAAAAAGAGTTGCAAGACATCATGACCCGGCTTGCCGAACTGCGGAAATCAGGACAGGAACAACGGCAATCTTTCGGGGAGGTCAGAAAATATGTGGTCGCCACCTTCCGTTGCCTTAAAGAAATGCTGGAAACAATGGAACGCTACCGTACAGAGAATACGGTCGAAAAAGAGGAGAACAAGCCTGTACCGTTTTATCGTCGGATATATGACAAAGTCGCTTCTTTGGTACGCCCGAAGCTATTCCTCTTTTCGGCAGGTTTGATTGTCTGTGCAACGTCCCTGTTCCTGAATGTCCGTCTGGCTGAACGGATGGGGCAGTTGCAGGACAACGACATGAAATACCGTTATCTGCTGATGCAGGGACAAGCGGACGGCAATACCCTTGAAAGACTGGAGAATAAGTTCAAGTGGCAGCGGGACGAGCGTTTTATCCGCAACCTGACGGATTCGGTACTAGATTTTGAGGAACGTTGCCGCAGGCAGGCGGAAGCCTTGGAACGGGCAAAGCTGCTTAATGAGCAGGCTGAGCAGTTGAAAAAGGAAGCTGATAGGTTAGGAAATCAGTAAATAGCAAAAAGCCGAGGTGAAGGATAAGTCCCATAACTTCGGCTTTTGAGTTTAATAGTTATACGTAATTCAAACAGACTATTTTTTTTAGACAAGCCTTGACCATCGTCAAGGTTTATATGATATTTTTCACGAAAAAAGAAAAGTGAAATCTTATTGTTAAGATTTTATTTTATATTTGCGCCGCTTAAAAGGAAAACATATATATGTAGAACAAAAAACTACTTTTTATGGCAAACCTATCAAAAGAAGGCAATATTCAACATAAACTTGGATTTGCCGGGTTACTCATCACATTGGGTATTGTTTTTGGTGACATTGGAACATCGCCACTCTATGTTATGAAAGCCATCATTCATACTGGAGAAGCTCTTGATGAAAATTATGTTTTAGGCGCATTGTCTTGTATCATATGGACGCTTACTCTTCAGACTACGGTGAAATATGTGCTGGTGGCTCTCCGTGCCGACAATAACGGGGAGGGTGGCATACTTGCGCTTTATGCCCTTTTACGCCGCCACAGAAGAAGGTGGATTTACATCATTGCCATTATCGGTGCGAGCACTTTGCTTGCTGATGGTATTATCACTCCAGCCATTACGGTCACAACTGCCATAGAAGGACTTGAAAGTATCAGTCCGCATCTGCCTGTGATTCCTATTACACTGACCATTATTACCATTATATTTTTCGTTCAGCGTTTTGGTACAGAAAATATAGGACGGTCATTTGGCATATTTATGCTACTTTGGTTCCTGCTTCTTGGAATCGCCGGAGCTATCAGTCTGACTTCCTATCCTCAAGTATTCAAGGCATTCAATCCTTACTATGCCATACGGTTATTAGTGGAATCCCCCCACTGGTTTCTGATATTGGGTGCCGTTTTCTTGTGTACCACTGGTGCAGAAGCCTTATACTCTGATTTAGGGCACTGTGGCAGACGAAATATTACGGTCAGTTGGATATTTGTAAAGGTGATGCTTATTCTAAATTATTTGGGGCAAGGAGCGTGGGTATTGCATCATCCGGAAAGTGCAGAAGGTACAGTGAACCCATTTTATTCAATCATGCCACAAGAAATACTGTTGTTTTCCATAGCAATGGCTACCGGGGCAGCTATTGTTGCGAGCCAAGCTCTAATAAGCGGTTCATTTTCCATATTGAGTGAAGCTATGAACTTGAATTTCTGGCCTCGTATGCGTATTAAGCACCCTACCAACGTAAAAGGTCAGTCATTTATTCCAATGGTAAATCTTGTAATGTATATTGGAGTAATATTTACTATATTGTTGTTTCGAGATTCCACCCACATGGAAGCCGCTTATGGACTTGCCATAACTATTACAATGTTGATGACAACATTGTTGTTGGGATTCTATTTGCATATGCATAACATTCCACGCATTCTATCAATACTGTTTGTCGGCGGATATTGTGTTATTGAAGGTATTTTCCTTGCTGCAAACCTGTCCAAATTTATGGTCGGAGGTTGGTTTACGCTGTTAATAGGTGGATTATTATGTTTTATCATGTTTGTATGGGTAAGTGCCAACAAAATTCGTCGAAAACATATGTCTTCCAAACGGTTAAGTGAATACTACAACATTATTTCTGATATTAAGGCGGACGAAAGCATATCCAAATATGCTTCTAATCTTGTCTATGTGAATCATGCAGACAAAGAAGGTTGTGTGGACGATAAATTGTTGTATTCCATAATTAATAAGCAGCCTAAACGGGCAGATCATTATTGGCTTATTAACCTTGAATTTGTGGATACACCAGACACACTTGAATATAATTGTTCCACATTAATAAAAGGGACATTGTTTAGTATAACCATGCGTATAGGTTTTCGTATAGAACCGCGCGTGAGCCTTTATTTACGACAAGTAGTTGATGACCTTGTTGCGGATGGTGAAGTAGAACTAACAAGCTCTTATCCTTCATTGCATAAGAATGGCATACCGGGTGATTTTCGCTTTATTATTATCCACCGGATATATTATCCTGAAGATTCCCGTAACCGCCGACAAAATTTGCTGATGAGCCTTTATGCCTTAATTAGAAAGATAGGCATTGGAGAACCGAGTGCGTTGGGGCTTGACACATCGGTTGTTGTTGTCGAGCGTGTACCGTTAATTATAGCTAATAGGGCAAAACATATTCGTCGTATAGAGCGGATTAAGCCTGAAAAATGCGATAATGATGCTAATATAGTCTTGGAAGAACAGAATGTATCATAAGTGACTTGCTAAAATTATCGTCTGCATTTACGGTTTAGTTCTGTCTTTTGTATATACATCCAAACTAACCTAAACCTATTCTTGTTGGCAGTAATAAACGTGCTGGCGAAAAGAGAAAGAATGGCTTTCCTTCTTTTCGCCAGTAGTGTTTTTTATTGCTAATAGTTTGCAGTTGAAATGAACTTCTTAATTTCCTCTTCAGTGGGAAGTTCTATCATATACTTTTGCACGAAGATGTTCGGGTCTAATCCGGCAGTGGCGTATTTTACCAACGTGTCGCCCTTCTCGGTGCAAAGCAGGATGCCGACAGGCGGATTGTCGTCGGGTTGCATCACTTCCGCCTTGAAGTAGTTAAGATATAGGTTCAGTTGCGAAGCGTATTCGTGGCGGAACATGTCTATCTTCAATTCCACGATGACATGGCATTTCAAAATGCGGTGGTAAAACACGAGGTCGGCAAAGAAATAATCCCCGTCTATCAGGATCCTCTTTTGGCGTGCTTCGAAACAGAACCCATGCCTCATTTCCAACAGGAAGCGTTGCAGGTTGTCGAGAATGGATTGCTCCAAGTCGCTTTCCGTTACCAAAGCACGGTCGTTCAATCCCAAGAACTCCAACGTAACGGGCGTGTTAATAATGTCTTTGGGCTGCAGCGGCATGGCTTGCCGTTGCACCAAAGCAGATAAGGCTTCTTTGTTTTTCGACAATCCGCTGCGCTCGTAATAGAGGGAATTGATTTGCCGCTCCAGTTCTCTTGCTGACCAATAACCCCTTATTGCTTCCATAAGATGTATCTATTATTAGTTGATTATCAGTACTATACACTCTAAACGGTAGAAAAGTGATTGTGCGGATTCTGTTTAGATACGAAAAGGTAATAATTTAACGTATTTAACTTTCGCTTAC
>ERZ779851.143-NODE-143-length-71675-cov-20.627995_pt1 | contig 71675 bp, 44 predicted proteins | sample MGYA00511094_ERZ779851 | MGnify/ENA primary metagenome ERZ779851 (study PRJEB29588, sample SAMEA2155512) | human gut metagenome | biome: human gut; feature: human-associated habitat; material: faeces | place: Denmark | collected 2008/2010 ...
TATATCCAGTTTTTTCTTGGTTACGAAACGCCTTTTTGGGAAAATTTCGCAAAAATCCGCCGCTTGATAGATTATCGGAACCGCGTGAGAAAAAAAGGAGGGTGTGCCGTAAAAGCCAATTACGACACACCCCCTTATTCTTTATACCAATCCCCCACTGAACAGAATAATACAGCCATTTTAATCCCACTCCAAATCGCCAATATGATTATCACGGCTGCATTTGCCGATTTTTTCGTACCTTTGTCGCGTGAAAAAGCTATGGAACAAGCTGGCATCCCTGTCGGCCGTTGCCTTGGTGTCCTGCACTCTGGCATCGGCTCTTAATTCGTGCAGTAGTACACGACACGTTCCTGAAGGCTACAAACTGCTGGATAAGGCCGAAATAGTCATTATCAAACCCGGCGATAGCACCAATTACAAGGAACGATACCGCGACATCAGCACGCGCGAGTTGCTGAACTACCTGCGCCAGCAGCCCAACCACAAAGTCCTTGGTTGTGCAAAGATACAGCTCGGCATCTACAATATGTCCGGCAACGATACTACGCATTGGTGGAACCGATGGCTGCGACGCATAGGCGAGGCTCCCGTATTGTACAACCCACAATTGACAGAGGCTTCTGCACGGCAGCTCCGCCAAGCTCTCGTCAATAAGGGATATCTCAACGCCGCAGTCACCATCGACACAATCACCTGCGGCAAAAAGAACAACAGAATGCGAGTGCGATACAGTCTCCACCCGGGCTCGGCCCGTACCATAGCCACGGTGACCATGGAATGCGAGGACAACGAAATCCGCGACATCCTCCAATCCGACACATTATCCAAGCCAGACATCGCACCGGGTATGGCACTGGATCGCACCTACCTCGACAGCGAACGCACGCGCATTACTTCGATACTGCGAAACCATGGGTATTACGCTTTCAACAAGGAATTTATCACATTCATTGCTGACACCGTGCCCGGATCTACGGCCGTGGACCTGACAATGACCATCCAGCAACCACGCACGATACACGCAGCCCCCACGCCCGAACATCCTGACGGAATAAACCCGGACGCATCGGCGCCGAGGCATCGACGCTTCATGATTCGACAAGTGTACTTTGTTACAGATTACAACCCACGCAAAGACAACGATGGCGGCACAATCCGCTGCGACACGGTCCAAGGCTCGCCCGGCATGGCCATCATCTATGGAGAAGACCGGTACATACGACCCGGAGTACTTGAAGATAACTGCTTTATCGTACCCGGCAAACCCTACAATGCATCGCAAGTGGACCAAACGTATGCCGCCATGGCGCGATTAGGCATACTCAAATTTATTAACATCGAAATGCGTCCCGTGACCGCCATCAAAGCCGATGACAACGAGGAAATTTGGATGGACGCTTACGTACTGCTGTCGCGCAATAAGAAGCAGAATATCACCATCGAATTGGAAGGCACCAACTCGGAAGGAGATTTGGGCTTCGGTATAGGACTCACCTATCAGCATCGCAACCTTGCACACGGCAGCGAACTGCTGACCGTAAAATTGCGCACAGCCTACGAAAGCCTCTCGGGCAATTTTGACGGCCTTATCAACAATCGCTATACCGAATATGCAGGCGAAGTGGGCATCACGTTCCCCAAGTTTAAGGCTCCACTGCTGTCGCGCGACTTCAAACGCCGAAATAAGGCCAGCACCGAATTTGCCTTGTCGCTCAACTACCAGGAACGACCGGAGTATACGCGAGTCATCGCCGGCGGTGCATGGAAATACAAATGGGACAAGCATCAAGGAGGTTTCAACCAGCGGCGCACTCTCGATTTGGTGGATATCAACTACGTCTATCTTCCCCGGTCCACGCTCAATTTCATAGAGCAGATAGCGCCTACCAACCCTCTGCTACGCTACAGCTACGAAGACCACTTCATCATGAGATTGGGCTACACCTTCTATAAGACCAACCGCCGCATACCCACGGCCACTCTCAATTCGTTTGTGATACAGCCATCGGTTACCACATTCCGTGCCTCCGCCGAAATGGCCGGCAACCTTCTGTATGCATTTTCGTCCATGCTGGGACAGAAAAAATCCAATGAGGCATACAAAATCTTCGGCATTCAGTATGCCCAGTACGTCAAAGGTGAAGCCGACTTCACATATACGCGCAACTTCAATGCGCGCAACGCCTTGGCTATTCACGCCGGAGTAGGCATCGGATATCCCTATGGCAACTCCACTGCCATACCCTTCGAAAAACGCTTCTATGCAGGCGGCGCCAACAGCGTACGCGGATGGAGTGCGCGAACTCTCGGCCCGGGAGCTTACGATGCACGCAACGACGTAATCGATTTCATCAACCAATGCGGCGACATACGGCTGGATCTGAGTCTTGAATACCGTGCACGTCTTTTCTGGGTATTCGAGGGAGCCTTATTTGTGGACGCCGGAAACATTTGGACCATCAAGACTTACGAAAACCAACCGGGAGGAACTTTCAAGTTCGACAAGTTCTACCGACAGATAGCGCTATCTTACGGCGCAGGCATACGCATGGACTTTACATACTTCCTGCTGCGCTTCGACCTTGGCATGAAAGCCCACAACCCCGCTATGGGACAAGAGGAATGGCCTCTGGTACACCCACGCTGGGGACGTGATGCCACATTCCATTTTGCCGTCGGCTATCCGTTCTGACAGATTGAGACCGACGTCCTCGGAAGTAGCGACCCGATGCTGCAGGCCTGAAAGCACATTTTTACAGTATTGTGAGGCTTACGGCCATCCAATACGAGGCATAACGCTCGATACGTTTTTTTTGAAAACAGACATTTATGAAACAATACGTGATTTTTGATCTTGACGGAACGTTGCTGGACACCATCGCCGACCTCGCCGATGCCACCAACTACGCGCTCGAACAATTGGGATATACCACTCATCCCATCACTGCGTACAACTATATGGTGGGCAACGGCGTCACCAAGCTGCTGGAACGCGCCTTGCCCGAAGACATGCGCACCACTCGTATGGTCGAGGCCATGCGATGCCACTTCCTGGAATATTATGACGTGCATTGCACCGACCGCACAACCATCTATCCCGGCATTTCAGACCTTCTGGACGAATTGGCCGCACGAGGCATTGCCACCGCAGTAACCTCCAACAAATACCAACGTGCCGTCACCCACTTAATAAGCCATTTCTTCGGACAATTGCCGTGGGCAGCCATACTCGGACACCAAGAAAACGTCCCTGTCAAGCCAGACCCATCGATAGTATTCATGGCGCTCAATGCCCATCCCACATCCAAGGATAATGTGCTATACGTAGGCGACAGTGCCGTGGACATGGAAACAGCACATCGCGCAGGCATCGAAAGCGTTGGCGTATCATGGGGATTTCGCACACGCTCCGAGCTGGCAGGCGCAGGTGCCGACCACGTTGTAGATTCACCGGACGACATCCTCAGCCTATTGTAATCATAAAAATATCTACCGAAAACCGATATTCGGCTTTCTCCTCTCATCCTCCCCTTTCGCGTACACTTATATAACTCCACGCCGACAGTCATATATTTCTTTCTATTAGACAAAATATAGCATTATGGCAACCGACATCATACTCGTAGACCCTCGCGATACGCACGACAACCTGCTGCCGCTGACGTACACACGCCCGGTCAGTGACCTTCGCGTAGGAATATTCACTATCGATCAACGCTGGCGCATGGCTTGCCCACACGCCAATTTCTATTGGCAAACGGTAGACTACCTGCGTCCCAAGTATCCGGCACGTCCGAACAATATCACCGACTCCGAGACAATATACGTACGTGGCGACATCATTCCATCTGCCGAATTGGTACGCGTTGCTCTCGACCTGCAGCCCGGTCAAGCAGTCTTCGGCGAAGACAGCGCCCCGGTAGCATGGCGCGGAGGCGCCTCTAATGCGCCGAGCATCCAACTGAAAGAACAAACACATTGCCTGTCATTTCTGTACGATATCTTCGGCATAAACGGCGAAGTGCTGCGCAAAGACTTCGAGACTATCACCGCCGGGCGCACCTCGGCGCCTCTGAGCGACACCGTCACCGTAATAGGACGCCGCGAAGATATCTTCGTGGAGGATGATGCCGAATTTGTCGAAGGATGCACGCTCAACACCATGCAAGGCCCGATATACATTGGACACAACGCCACAGTCATGGAAGGCAGCTGTCTCCGCGGACCGGTAGCCGTGTGCGACCACGCCGTTGTCAATATGGGTGCACGCATATATGGCGATACGACCATCGGCCCGTGGTGCAAGGTAGGCGGCGAGCTCAACAATGTGGTCATGCACTCTTATTCGAACAAAGCACATGACGGCTTCTTGGGCAACGCCGTCATCGGACAATGGTGCAACATCGGAGGCGGATGCTCGGCATCCAATCTCAAAAACGACTACACCGAAATCAAATTATGGAACTATCCGCGGCGTCGTTTCCTACGCACCGGGCTGCAGTTCTGCGGCTTAATCATGGCCGACTTCTGCAAAGCCGGAGTCAACACCATGCTCAATACGGCCACGGTTCTTGGCGTAGGTGTCAACATTCACGGCAGCGGCTTCCCACGCCCGTTCCTTGCATCATTCCTCGAAGGCTCGCCCCAAGGATATAGCGAAGTGCCGATGCAACGCTTCTTTGACACAGCCTCTAAAATGATGGCTAGACGCGGCATCGAGTTGACTCAGATCGACATAGATATACTCAACAGCGTGCGACAAATTGCAGAGAACTACCGTTGATGCCGAACGCAGTATGGTCTTTGCAACGTTTTTTAAGCCCTCCGCCGCACTATCCCTTCCATAAAAGACATCCAAATGTTTGATATAACCTTTGAAGACATATTCGCCGAAAAACGCCCGAATCTGACACTGCTGGCCCTGAGTGCCGACATCTCCGATGCACCCACTTGCGATGCATTATGGAATGAAGTTCAGACCGTGGCGTCACGTATCGCATCATCCTACGAAATGTCCATGGTCAATAAGCGCCCCGGCATAGCAGCCACACGCGCCGCATACAAAGCGTTGGGCAAAGACCCTAACCGCTACCGCCCGAGCACCGAAGCTATGTGTCGCCGCATAGTGCGCGGCGACGGCCTGTATCGTGTCAGCAATGTCGTGGACTTGGTCAACCTGTTGTCCATTGCTTCGGGACACTCCATAGGCGCCTTCGACAGCGACCGTATCGCAGGACATACACTGCGCCTCGGTGTGGGACGCGAAAGCGAACCTTATGAAGCCGTACATCGCGGCCCGCTCAACATTGCCGGGCTGCCGGTGTTGCGCGATGACATCGGAGGCATAGCCACACCCACCAGCGACAATGCACGCACAGCCATACGTCCCGAAACGACACGACACCTGTTCATGGTCGCAAATATATATGGCGATGAAATGACAGCTGACGAACTCGCCGAATATGCCTCACGACTGCTGACACAATACGCCGCAGCATCAGGCATTGAGCACCGCATCTTCCGCCCCGTTCCCATCGATTTTTAAACACCTACACTCATCACCACCTTACAGATGGCAATACACCTCGACATCGTTGACCGCGAAACATACTATCGCAGAGCCCCTTATCCGGCGACAGTGTACGACAGCGCCGACTTTGCTCTTACGGTAAACGCCGCACGTGGCACAAAGTACATCCTGGCCACAGACGAAGACGGCAATACCATCGGCATGGCCTGGGGTGAGAACGATGATGGCACCTGGGCTTCGCCGTTCTCGGCTCCCTACGCCCTATGTTCGATGTCCGGGGCCGATATACCCGTGCATTTTCAGGCATTAAGTGCAATTGCCCGATATGTAAACTCGATGACGCATGGTAAGTGGCTCATGGCGTTGCCACCCGAATTCTACGCCCCTTCACTGATACACACCACCATTGAGGCTTTCAGCGTTCTTGGCCACGAACTATTCTGCGACCGTAATTACGCCCATCCGACACACGCACAAATGACAGCCGCGGCACGGCGCAATCTATGCAAAGCCGAACGTCATGGTTCATTCGTCTTGATTAACAACGCCGATGCCGGAGCGACATATGATCTCATAGCCGAGCACCACAGTCAACTGGGATACAATATGGCTATGACGCGCGACCAAGTGCTGGCTACGGCACGAGCCATACCCATGGACTTCTTTATGGTTATGGACGGCGATATCCCGGCAGCAGCAGCCTACTATCAGCATACGGCGCCTCATATAGTACAGATGATTAATTGGGGTGACACCGCCGAAGCAAGACCGCTGCGTGTAACCAACTGGATGGACCACGCCATCAGCCTGTATTATGCCGACATCGGCATCTCCACCATTGACCTCGGTCCGGGTACGCATCACGGCATACCCAACGAGGGCCTTGAGCGCTTCAAGACCTCGCTGGGCTGCTCTATTTCGCTAAAACATATCATCGCAGGCCACGCCTTGTAAAATGCGGCCGGCCGAAGCCACGCCGGCGATTCACTACACCGTTGCCTAACGTCAGTCTGCCGCTTCTTCCGGGCACAAAAGCTGCGTCACCACAGCCTTGAAGTCCGTAACGGCATACAACGAATGGCGTTGTCCGGGAGACATTCGGATGGCATCTCCACCGTGCATTGCATACTCTCGTCCCTCGAGGGTGAAGCGCATCTCGCCTTCGAGCACCTGCACCATCACATCGGCATTGACGCTATGCGAGGCCACCTCATGTCCTTCGGGAACCACCAGGATGATAATACGACCGCTGTCATTAGACAAAATCATGTGTTTTACGGCTTTATGTCTGTCGTAGTCGAAGACTACGGACGGACGGAATACACCGTTTAGTGCGCATTTGGCACCTGTCTCTTTATGGCAAGTACCTTTAGCGACGCTGCTTGCGCAGCTTCTTTGTGTGCTGTTGTCCATAGTGTGTGTAAAATTAGTCGTTTGACACTATAACAACGCATAAAGCAGCTTTAAGGTTTATTGCACCTGCAAGCGAACACTGCCGTTGACAGATAGGAATACGTTTATACCACTGAGATGGGTCTACAACCGCACAAGACGCCTATGTAGCATATAATCGCCACATAACAAGCCTTGTAAGAGGCAAAAAATCAGGGATTAAATTGATTGGTATCGTAGAAATCCATGATGTCACGCGTCATTTCAAGAGCTGTGGCACCCGGACCTTCGGGATCAAGTGCCGCCGAACGCTCGTAAGCGGTGATGGCGGCAGCCCGGTCGCCGTGCTGCCATGCACGTCGGCCTCGGCGGTACAATTCGACGGCCCGAGCGTGCGCGTCGGCCGCGCCGTCCTCGAATGTTTTATTGGCTATGGTGTGTGCGTTATCCATAAATTATTCGTAATTTTACGCCAAAGATACAAATACTTGACCTCACAACCAAATTTGCTATGACACCGCACCACATACTACGCAAATTTTTATTTGCTATCCTCTGCATCTTCCTCGGAGTCGGCTCAGCCACGGCCACTGACCCTATGGCCACAAAATACACTTCGACACAGTGCCAAGGGTCGCTGACACCCTACCCGACCAATGTCGCCGATATCATCACTCCCGATAGCCTCGTGGCCGTACACATCGACCACGTCGGACGCCATGGCTCACGCTTTCCGGCCTCGGCAGCCTCATGCAAGACACTGCATCAAGCGTTGCTGCACAGCGATTCGCTGGGCCTGTTGACACCGACAGGACGCGAACTGTTAGCACTCACCGAGCAGGCAATGGCCGCATCACAAGGTCGTTGGGGCGCTCTCGACTCATTAGGCATGGCCGAACAGCGGTCTATAGCCACGCGAATGGTACGCCGATATGGCGACTTGTTCAAAGACGGAGCCCGTGTGCGTGCGCTGTCGTCATATTCGCCACGCTCGATGATGAGCATGTTCTGCTTCCTGCACCAAATGTCGCGCATGAACAACCGTCTGGAAATATCATCCAACTCGGGACGCCAAAACTCGACACTCGTACGACCTTTCGACACCAACGAAGACTACAAACACTTCCGCAGCGACAGGCTTTGGGAACCGACATACACAGCCTACTTCGAACAATATTGTCCCCTGACAGCCATTACTCGTGTACTGGGTCGCGACTATCCATTCGGTGGTACTGAGCAGGCTCGCGAACTGGCCATTACCGAGTACTACGTCATCGCCGGCATGGCTGCCATGGAAATCGAATGCGATGCCTCGCGCTTCTTCACTGAAGCCGAATACAACGCCCTGTGGTCGTGCTTCAACCTGCGCCAATACCTGCAATATACAGCCTCCACCGTGTCATCCGTACCCGCAGATATGGCCGGTACACTGCTGATGGACATCATACGCACCACAGACCTGGCCACAGACAGCCGCAGTGCCGACGGCGTAGTGGCCGATTTGCGCTTCGGACATGCCGAATCGTTGATGCCACTGCTATCGCTGTTGCGCCTGCCCGGATGCTATTATATAACCAATTATTTCGACACCGTGGCTATGCATTGGCGCGACTTCGAAGTGGTGCCTATGGCTGCCAACCTCCAAATAGTACTTTTCAAAGCCAAACGCTCGGGACGCTACTATGTACGTTTCGATGTCAACGAGAAGCCCGTCTCTCTGCCGGGCGACCGTATGGGGATGTATTTACCTTGGGATGTCGCTCGCGACTACATGATGCGCTGCGTACCTCTATACCTCAATTAGACGTACCACTCAAACCGTTATACTCAAACCGCATTAGCCAAGTTCCCGACCATTGCCGCCAAAATGGCTGTCATGACCACCTCGAGAACTACGCCACGCATATTTGAAATCTGACATTAGAATTAGACATGAAACTCCATGCCACAATAATTGCCATCTTGGCCGCTACTGCAGCCATAAGTGCCGCCACTATAAATACAAACGCCTATAACACAGACTCATATGCGCCGCAGACATTGACCACCGTACACTGGAGTTTATCTCACGAAGGTACCGACAGCACTTCTCGTCCATATTATGTTCAACGCCTGGTAGTACGCGGCAATCTCAATTTCCCGCGCCTGTGTTTCAATCAATTTGCGCGTTCCATGCGCTTAACCGACCCGCGAGACACCCTTATAGAACTTGTGCCGGGATACTATGCCATAGCCTCGCCGCGACTGATGACTCACAACCCGGACGACCCGGCCACGGACGTCTACGCCGACCCGAAGGACGAGGATAGCGTTGTCTTCGAAATACATACGCGTGGACAATTTGTCAACATAAGCTACGCACCGGACGGCTTTCACCGCGTCAATGTCGATGGTACTACCGACAGGGCGGAGCGCATTTTGACACCATTGCAACGCGATATGACCGATTACGCAGCCGAAGTATACCGACACAACGAAGCTATGGTCACGGATCGGACCGCAGGCTTTTATGACGTAATACCCTCCTACAAAAAAATTGTACCGGGACAACCGGGAGCGATGTCGCGCGTGAACATACCGGGATTTGTGGACATCGACCCGGAAAACCCGGACTATTATCGCATCGAAGTGCATGGCGACAGCGCCGTAATATTTTGCCGCCCCGACCGGCAGTGGGCGACCTACATATCCTTTTATTCTAAGGTATTGAGCCGACGCGACAGCCTCGGACGCATCCCAGACGTGGTCATTGAAGACTGGCCCGATATGCCGTGGCGAGGTCTGATGATAGATATTGCACGCAATTTCCAAAAGCCGCAAACGATGAAGGTAATATTGGCTCTGATGGCTTCCAATCGTCTCAACCGACTACATTTCCATATCACGGATGACGAGGCATGGCGCCTCGAGATTCCGGGACTACCCGAATTGACGGACGTTGGCGCACACCGTGGATACACGTTGGACGAACGCACGTACCTCAAGCAGTTTTTTGCCGGAGACGGCAATCCACGCACCGACACAGGGACTTCCAACGGGTACTTCACACGCGAAGATTTCATAGACCTGATACGCACAGCCCACAATATGGGCATCGAAGTTGTGCCGGAAATAGAGTCCCCCGGGCACGCACGTGCCGCCATACGGGCCATGGAGGCTCGAAGACTCAACTGCGGCGACGACAGATTTCGCCTTATTGAAGACGGAGACACCTCGCACTACACCTCGGCACAGGCTTTCCACGACAATATAATGAACCCGGCATTGGAAAGCACTTACCGTTTTATGGAAAAGGTCATTGACGAAATAGCATCGATGTACCATGATGCCGGAGTGCCGCTCATCGGCATTCACATCGGAGGCGACGAGGTGCCACGCGGAGCTTGGGACGGTTCGACTGCCGTTGCTCGGCTCAAGGAGCGCGAACACCTACAGACACAGACCCGGGTTCATGTCTACTACGTGCAACGCATAGCCGCAATGCTGGCTGCACGGCACATACCGATGCACGGATGGCAAGAAGTGGCCTTGGATCATGACGAAGATTACAATAAGTCCATAGCTCCGGTCGCCGGAGGCGTCAACTGTTGGAGCACATTGTCGTGCCAAGGCAACGGCAACGTTACCGACCGTGTTCTACTTGCCGGATTTCCGACCATATTAAGCAATGTAAACCACCTGTATTTTGACCTCGCCTACAACCGCGACCCACAGGAACCGGGATTGGCCTGGGGCGGATATGTAGACGAATTCTCGGCTTTCAACGCATATGCGCATCGGCTGTGCCCGGCCATGGACAAAGGACAGGGCAAGGTCTTGGGCCTTAACGCCCAAGTCTTCGGCGAAACCATACGTAGTGCCGCTCAACTCAAGACATATCTTATGCCAAAGATTTTGGGACTTGCCGAACGAGCCTGGAATTGCGACTCGACATATTCCGAGGCTCAGTTCAACGCCATTGTCGGCACACGCGATCTGCCTTTTTACGCTTCGCAGAGCCTGAACGTGCATTTGCGTCAGCCCGGCATACGTCTTGATGGCTGTATGGCTCATATCAACAGCCCCTACCCCACATCCACCGAAGTAGTGATACGCTACACCTTCGATGGCACCGAGCCTGACCAAACTTCGCCGATATACACTATGCCGGTCACCATTCCGGACAATTGCCGTGAGGTACGTGCAGCGGCATACGCTTTCGGCACACGCAGCCTCACTATCAGAGCTCGACGTTGAATCGGCATCGGCATTAGCTCGGCTTACATCAAGATAAAGTAGCAATTACAGAGGGCGTCCATCGGAAGTGAACGCCCTCTGTAATTGCTATATCTCCGAGCCGTATTGGCGCAGTCTATACAAGCTTATTCGTTGATATATGGACGAATGATGTCTGCCCAAATGCGATAACCGGGGCCAAGCAGATGCAAACCGTCATTAGTGAGATCCTTGCGAAGATTGCCGTCCTTATCGGCTACGGCTGTATACAGGTTTATCCACGTAAAGCCCTTGTCCTGCGCCATGGCAGCAACCAGCACATTGGCATCACGTATCACCTGCTCCTTGTCTTTGAGATTCTTATAACGGCCGAACGAGTTGTTGATAGGCAGCATCGACTGCACATACAAGCGCGTCTGAGGCGAACGTGTACGTATATAGTCTATCAATTCGCCCATGGCGTTGGCGATGCTGTCGGCACTCAGATTATGGCTGACATCGTTGACACCTGCCAGTAGGAAAATCTTCTTGGGATGTCCGTTCAAGATGGGATCGACGCGCAAGCGAATACCTTCGATGACATCGCCGATAATGCCGCGATTGAGTACATTGGGCATACCCAAAAGCTCGTGCCATTCGCATCCGTGTGTCAGCGAGTTGCCCAGCATGACAATGTCGTTTGTATCCACAGGCAGAGCCTCAAAGATGGTGGCACGCTGGCCCCACAATTCGGTATACTTATTCTGGTGCTGCATGTCTATGTAGTACTGCAAGCGTGTGCACTGCACGGTATCAGGCACCGAGACACTGTGACAGCACCGATGTTGCGCTGCGACAGGCAGGGCCATGGCCGCCAAAGCAGTCACGGCGACTATTGTCCGGATTTTCATGACGTATAACATTTTACTGTTTACGATAAGCATCTACAGCTTCTTTTACCGAGCCGTGGAGCAGAAGCAATCGCTTGGCCTCATCGTATGGCAATCCGAGCTCTTCAACGACCATACGTGTGCCACGATCCACGAGCTTGGCGTTGGACAACTGCATATTGACCATCTTGTTGCCTTTGACACGTCCCATCTGTATCATTACAGTGGTTGTAATCATATTGCAAATCATCTTTTGGCCTGTGCCTGACTTCATACGGCTGCTGCCGGTGACATATTCGGGGCCGACAATCATTTCGATGGCGATATCGGCGGCTTCGCTGATAGGCGCATCGGGGTTGGAGGTGATGGCTGCGGTAAGTATGCCATGTGCGCGAGCGGTCTTGATGGCTCCAATGACGTAAGGGGTGGTGCCGGAGGCGGCTATGCCGATGACCGTGTCACGATCATTAATGCCGAAGGCTTGAAGGTCTTTCCAACCTTGCTCGGTGTCGTCTTCGGCGTTCTCTACAGGATTGCGCAGGGCGATGTCGCCACCGGCAATGATGCCTATCACCCACGAGGGGTCCATGCCGAATGTAGGAGGTATCTCACTGGCATCGAGTACGCCCAGACGTCCGCTGGTACCGGCACCCATATAGAATATACGTCCGCCGCGACGCATACGGCTGACTATCTCGATAACGAGTTTTTCAATTTGCGGTATGGCTTTCTCAACCGCAAATGCCACTTTCTTATCCTCGGTGTTTATGTCATGCAGAATTTCGCCTACAGACTTTTTTTCAAGGTCGTTGTAAAGCGAGGGCTGCTCGCTTATTTTTACAAATGCCATAATTATATTATGTGTATTGTGTGAATTTTAATGCTGTATATGTTCGTTTATACTCTCGTAGCTCAGGCGGGCATCGAGTGGAAACGGATGAGGCCTTCCATGGGGCTCTTGATGATAGTGCCAACAGTGCAGCCCACAGCCGCTGCGGCTTCGGCCAGCACATCGCGGTAGTAGTAGGCTATCGAGCCTATAAAGTTGACGCTGAGCTTCTCGTGGCCCTTATATTGGCAAATGTTGCGTACAAAGAAGGACTTGAACGAGTTGAGCACCAGACTATGGATGGAGGGTTCCTCAATGTTTTGTATCAGGAAGGGGGTCACCGATGCCATGAAGCGGTTGCCTTGCGGCTCCTTGTAGACACGACGAATAATGGTCATGCGATCCAGATCATACTGCTTGAGGAATTTTTCGCACAGGGCCTTGGGCAACTGGTTCTTGAGTACATCACCCAGCAATATTTTGCCCAAAACGGCACCCGAGCCCTCATCACCGAGGATATAACCCAGAGGTGACACATTATCACATATCTTTTCGCCGTCATAGTAGCAGCTATTGCTACCTGTACCAAGGATGCAAGCTATGCCGGCCGAGCGGCCGCACAATGCGCGTGCTGCGGCCAACAAGTCGGTGGCCACCTCAATGACGGGAGCAGGCACAGAGGCACGTATAGCCTCGGCTACGTTGGCACACACTTCTTCATTGATGCATCCTGCACCATAGAAGTATACGGACGTAACCTTGGGTACATATTGCTTGATTTCGGGTACGAGTTCGGTGGCTATGCGTGCCGCCATTTCTTCCTGCGTCAACATGATGGCATTCATGCCGCAGGTAAACACTTGTTTTACTACTTTCGAGTTTTCGACGAGGCACCAATCGATTTTGGTGCTTCCACAATCTGCTATAAGGATCATATCTTAATGTATATTTTGTTTCGATAAAGGATAAGGCCTACAGCCCAGACAAAGATGACGAAGCACAAGGCAAAGCACAGCGAAGCCAAGGTCTCGTCTCCGGAACACATGGGGGTAAATACAGCCTCATACAGCCAGCCCTTGATGGAGATGAGACCGCTTTCTGCCGCTTGATATGGAATTTTGATAAAGCCTACAAAGATGCTCAACAGTGAGCCGAAGACATAGAGGAACAGCGGATTGATGCCATATACCTCGAAGAAACGGCTCCAACGCTTGTACCCTTTGATGTCTATCACCCATATAAGCAAGGCCAGGAAGCTGGCAGCAAGTCCGCAGGTAGTAAGCACAAAAGTGGGAGACCATATTTTTTTGTTGATGGGCATTCCGTAGCTGAACAGGAAGCCGGCAAAGGTGAGCACTGTGCCTACGATGAATAGTTTATTGATGCGCACGGTATTGTCTTTGGTGGACATTATCATTCCGCCGCAGATGAAACCTATGAGCATATGTGCTATAGCTGGCAGTGTACTCAGCAGGCCTTCGGGATCAAAAGCCAATTTAACACCATCGATGGTGTCATGATACATATGAGTCTCGCCAAGTACAGCATGATCTACGCGGCTTACGATATTGCTGTCCGAGAATTCGAAGCCGTTGCCTACCAAAAGGATAATACCGTAAAGCACGATAATACCGGCGATAGCCCACGGCAGCCTGCGGCGTCCGAAGGCAAGGGCCAACAACGAACCTATGCCATAGCATAGAGCCAGACGCGGCATAACGCCGAGAATACGCAGGTGCTCGAAGTTGAACATGGCTTCGCTTAACGGCATATTATTGTTGATAAATCCACGCATAGTCAGGCTGGTCCATGCTATGAAAAGGCCTATGAAGAATATAACTACGGTGCGACGTAGTATCTTGGCAAAAGCATGGGCACTGAGCTGGAAATTGTACTTCTTAAGCGAAAAATAAGTCGATACGCCCATGATGAACATAAAGAACGGAAAAACAAGGTCTGTAGGAGTCAGGCCATTCCATGATGCATGTTCAAGCGGAGCATAGATGTGTCCCCACGAGCCTGGGTTATTGACCAGCAACATTCCCGCGATGGTAACTCCTCGCAGGATGTCTAACGCCAAAAGACGTTTGGGACGGGGCTTGTCGGCATGGCTGTGGTGAGTAGTTGTTGTAGTTGTCATTATAAGGCTTGGTTTGGATTATTGTAGCTTGTTATAATTGGTTATGTCAGGCGTATTTCGGACGTCACTCCTTACAATCTTCCGTTGCCTTGACGGAAGATGTAACCTCGTCTACAAGGTAGGCTATGGATTTGTAGGGTACTCCGCTATTGGTGGTCAGACCTATTTCGCATGTGCGCGAATTGGAATATCCCTCGGCCACATGTGCGGACTCGATTTGCGGGCGTAGCTTGCGTAGTGCCCAACTATTTAACTCGGGCAACATGAAACCTTTATCGCCTGCAAAACCGCAACAGCCGACCTCTGTGGGCACCAGTACGTCCGTGGAACAGCGTCGTGCCAAACCTATTATGGTGTCTGCCAGTTCCATATGGCGCGTCGAGCAGGTAACATGTACTGCCACAGGACGGTCTATAGGCCGGAAATGCAAATGCGGAGCCAAGAATGTGGCAATAAACTCGGCAGGCTCGTAAAGGTGCATACTCTTGATATGGTTGCGCATACGATGCAGGCACGGACTCTGATCGCACAATACCGGATAGCGACCGTTGTCACTGGCTTCAAGCAATGCTTTTTCTAATTCGGCGGTCTTGCGATCAGCTATATCGGGCATACCCTTGCTTTCCCAAATCATACCACAGCATAGGCGCTTCATATCCTTGGGGTATATGACTTCGTATCCGGCCTTATTGCATAGGCGAGTCATCACCGCCACCAGAGGCTCGATTTTGACGCCCTTCTCGGGAGTGCCGCCCATCGTTTGGTTGATGCACGAGGGGAAGTATACAACCTTACGCGGAAGCTCGGAGGGCCGGGATGCGTCTTTGGGCAAACGACAAGCCGTGGGCAAAGCGGCTGTCCACAGTGGTACTCCGATATGATGAAGGGTACGACCTATGGAGTTAACGGCATTGTCGCCCAATATACGGCGTACTCCCGAAGCAGTGGACAGCACCGGACGAAGCGTGGCCTCGATGCCGGCCAAGTGGTTGGCCGCCCAATTGCCGGTCTTGTAGCCTATGGATGTAGGCGGGAGGTTGCGTTGGCGTATATGGTGTACCATTTCGCCGGCATTGATGTGCATAGGACACGACAGCGAACACAAGCCGTCACCGGCGCAAGTGGCATCCCCAAGTCGTGCAAACTGGCGACGCAGGGTCTTAAGAAGTCCGGGATTCTCGCCGCTGCGTTCCAGACGGGAGATTTCACGCTGGACAACTACGCGTTGGCGTGCCGAGAGGCTAAATCCACATGAAACGCAATTGACCTCACAGAAGCCGCATTCGATGCAGCGATCAACTTCGGAATCGGTCAAAGGCAGCGATTTCAAGGCCTTGATATAACATTCGGGGTCATCGTTGAAGACAACTCCGGGGTTAAGTATTCCATGCGGATCGAGAGCATGCTTGAGGCGACGCATGAAGTTGTAGGCTTTGGGTCCCCACTCTTTACGCACAAAAGGCGCCATATTGCGTCCGGTGCCATGCTCGGCCTTGAGCGAGCCGCCGTATTCGTCTACCACCAAATGTTCTATGGCCTGCATCAGACCCTTATAGCGGTCTATTTCGGCCTGTGTATCAAAACTTTGGGCTATCACGAAGTGGTAGTTGCCTTCGAGAGCGTGTCCGTAGATGCACGCGTCATCATATCCGGAATCAATGAGCAACTGTTGCAATTTGACCGATGCTTCGGGCAGGTCATCGATATGGAATGCTATGTCTTCTATCAAGGCGGTGGTGCCTAAGGGTCGAGTACCGCCCACAGCCGGGAAAACCCCGCTGCGCATTCCCCACCATTTGCCGTACTCGGCCGGGTCGGTGGTGAAATGCGGCTCTACATACATCTTAAAAGATCGCAGAGTCTCCATGATAGCTGAAATATTGGCTTGGAGGGAGGCTTCATCATCGGCCTTGGTCTCCAACAATAGCGCGGTCAGGCCCTCGCCGGTGGTGTCATTGACAGATGCAAGGGATTTTTTGTCAAGAAGTTCACAAGAGTATACCGGAGCTTGCTTGCGCATAGCCACGACTGCACGACAAGCCTCGGCCAAATCCTCAAAATAAAGCATTGCACTGGCACCAAGCGGATACAGATGGGAGGTCTCAACTGTAGCGCTGTACATAAAGCCGAGCGTGCCTTCGCTTCCTACCATGCAATGGGCAATAATGTCAAACGGATCATCGTAAACGACAAACGGACGAAGATTGAGACCCGTGACATTTTTTATGGAGTATTTGCGGTTGATCTGAGCTACCAATTCGGTGTCAGAGCGTATTTCATCGCGTATGTCGCAGATTTCGCGTATGATCTCGGGGTGTACCTGCTCGAAATTCCTGCGAGAATCCTCATCTGCAGTGTCAAGCATGGTTCCGTCTGCCAAAATGATACCCATCGATCGAAGTATGCGGTCGCTGTTGGCGTGCGTACCGCAATTCATACCCGAGGCATTGTTGATGATGATGCCGCCGACCATAGCAGATTTTTTTGAAGCCGGATCGGGCGCGAACATCCGTCCGTAAGGCGCAAGCAGTTCGTTGACACGCTGCCCTATTATGCCGGGCTGCAAGGTGATGATGGAGGCATCGCCCGAGATTTCATAATCTTCCCAATTCTTGCCGGCGACTATGAGTATCGAGTCGCTGATAGCCTGGCCGGAAAGGCTGGTACCGGCAGCCCGAAAGGTCACGGGAAGATGGTAGTCGCTGGCCATGCGGAGAATTATCGAAACCTCCTCACGATTTTTTGCACGTACAACCACCTTGGGTATAAGATGATAGAATCCGGCATCGGCTCCCCATGCGAGGCGACGTAATTCATCGGTATAAACGCGGTCGGCGTCTACGGTCTTTTTTAATTCTCGTATGAACGCCTTAATTGCGTTCTGCTTATGGTCAGGCATCTGGTTTGACAGTCTTGATAATGCTTGTATTGCGTATAGCGTATGGCTTAAGTGATTGGGATAAGGAATTAGGGATTGGCGACTATATCGCATTGGCTGATACACCTATATCGCTTCGTCCCTATTCTCCCATAATTCCTATTTCCCCATCATTCGCTTTATTATTTATACAGATAGTATGGTTTGGAGGCCTCTTTGAAAGCGGCTGCATCCTTATTCCAGTAGTCGATGATATCTGCCACTTTGTGGCGACGGCCGAAGCGGCGGCGTATCTCCTTGCTACCGGAAACCTTGTCGAACATATCAAAGCGTCCGGAGTCGGCATTGCCTTCTTTGAAAGTAGCCTTTTCGGGATTCATATCCGCCATTTCCTGCATTACGTAGAACTGTATCAGCGACAACGGGGCAGCCTCGGCATCGGTGATATATACTTCCACGCCCTGGATGTTTTCTCCCTTATAAGCGCTATAGAAGGGCTTGATGTGTATGGGGCGGAACATCACTCCGGGCAGGGCAAGTCCGTTGAGGCGGCGAGCCAATTCCTCGGCGTTGGTCCAAGGTGCACAGAATAGCTTGAAAGGCATAGTGTAACCCACACCGATATTTACGTATCCCAATTCGCCCAATATACCGCTGACGGGATAGAGTACCGCAGCCTCGGGGTTGGGAATATGCGGTGAAGGCAGCACCCAAGGCATCTCGGTCTGCGCGAAGGTCATATTTCGTCGCCAGCCATCCATAGGAACAACGGTAAGCTTAACTTTCTTCTTGCCTATCATGCCCTTGTCGTTGAGATACATAGCCAATTCGCCGGGAGTAAGGCCGTAAAGATACGGAATAGCGAACTGACTGACGAAGGATATGCACGAGTCTTCCACAAGGTTGCCTTCAACCTTGTTTCCGCCTACGGGATTGGGTCGGTCAAGAACCATAAATTCCTTGTCGAGTTCGGCGCAGGCTTCCATAGCCAAACCCATAGTGGATATGAAAGTATACGAACGACAGCCTATATCCTGAATATCATATACAAGGACGTCCACATCCTTGAGCATCTCGGCAGTGGGCTTGCGATTTTTGCCGTATATGGAATATACAGTGACACCGGTGGCGGGGTCGGTCATATTGTCCACGTGGTCGCCGGCGTGTACATCGCCTCGGACACCGTGCTCGGGAGCATACAGTCCCACGAGGGTCACGCCGGGCGCCTCATGCAGAATGTCGATGGTGCTGCGCAAGTTGTTGTCTACTCCGGTAGGATTGGTAATTAGTCCCACGCGCTTGCCTTTAAGGCCTTCGAAGCCGCGGTCGCGCAGCACTTCTATGCCGGGCTTGACATGCGCCGTTGCCCCGAGGGCCAAGGCAGCCCCGAGGGCAGCCGCTAATAGTCGTTTGGTTGACATATCAAGTGTTTAGATGTAGTATATCTATGATGTAATATTATATCTTGCATTATATCTCCGATACCTAATTGGCGTCATTTTTCTTCGGTCTCGTTTGCGGCTGCATTCTTGGCGCCGTAAGCGGGATCAATATGACGACGTACCAGGAAGGTCACTGCCCAAGTGGCAAGGTTGCAGCCCAGAACCCAGAAGAAGAAGTTGCTGTACGAGTTGCCCAGTAGGACTTCCTTAATCCATCCTGCTGCCATACCGGGAAGCATCATACCCAAAGCCATGAAAGCTGTGCAAATGGCATAATGGGAAGTTTTGTAAGGACCATCGGCGAAGTACATCATGAACAGCATGAAAGCTGTAAAGCCAAAGCCGTAGGCAAATTGTTCGAGTACGAGACATGTCCATACAGTTATTTGTCCGGACAGAGTGCTATACTCAGGCTGAACGTTGGATAGTATAATATAAGCCACACAGTTAAGTGAGGTAGCCAAGGCCATGGGCCAAATCCATTTGCGCAGACCGCCGCGCGATGCGCAGATACCACCGATAATGCCGCCGATGGTGAGACCGATGATGGCGAGTGTTCCATAGGACAGACCTACCTGTTCGGGGGTCATACCCAAGCCGCCGGCATCACGACTGGCTAATAGGAACGGCTGGCACAATTTGACTACCTGAGCTTCGGGAAGACGATAGAGGAGCATGAAAAGCATAGCCAGTATCACGTGCTTTTTCTGGAAGAAGGTTACGAAAGATCCGCCAAACTCACGCATGATGGCTCCGGCAGTTTTCTTTTGTACATTTGAACCTACGGCACGGTCTGTCTTGGGATAAGGCAGAATGAAAGCATGATATAGGAACACTATGGCAAAGAATACAGAGCATCCGGCAACGGTCCATTTCCATGCAGCGGCTTTATCTCCATCCAAAGCAACTGTAAGCGCACCGGCAATCATCACCAGACCGCCTTGTCCAAAGACATTGGCACAACGGTAGAAAGTTGAGCGAATACCGACAAACAAAGACTGCTGGTTAGTGTCCAAGGCTATCATATAGAAGCCGTCGGAGGCTATGTCATGTGTGGCCGAGCAGAAAGCGGTAAAAACGTAAAAGAACAGGCAAATTGTAAACTCATTAATGTGAAGTCCGGCCTGGATTTCCTCACCCGTAGGCTGCGGCAGTGTAAAAGCTATACCGGCAAGACCTACAGCCACACACAATTGCATGATTACAGTCCACCAGCGTTTTGTCTTCATAATATCCACCAATGGGCCCCAGAAGGGTTTGATGACCCAAGGTAGATACAGCCAGCCTGTGTAAAGGGCGGCATCGGTTTCGCTCATGCCCAATTGGGTGAAAAGTACCATCGTCACCATATTGATGAAGATGAAGGGGATACCTTGGGCAAAATACAGCGTCGGTATCCATGCCCACGGGTTGCGCTTAGTCGCTTTTTCGGTTTGTGACATATTGTTTTCGATGTTTTCCGGACTCAAAAGTCCGAACCGTCGCTTACTGCGTCGGTAAAGGGTTTGTTTATTGGTGTTGGATTGTCTCGATTATCGCTCCGCACATTTTGGCGGATTATTATTCTGTTGTTTGGCAGTTCGGACACAGGCGCGATTGCGCTATTGATGTCCTTAGGCCTATTTGTATAGTTATCTCTGTCGCTACATCATTTGTCGTATCGCATTGACATTATTTATATAGTGTCTCGATGGAGGCGTCTATGAAGTAGTGACGCAGTATTTGGTCGTAGTAGTAGCCTTTGGCGCCCATGACGGCGGCTCCTATCTGGCATAAGCCTACGCCGTGCCCCCACCCTGCTCCATGCAGCACAAAGGCTTCGGGAAGTCCGGTAGCATCATCTACATTCACGCGTTCGACTACAAAGGCCGAAGAGTATAGATGGCTTGACGATAAGGTCTTGCGTATCTCCAATTCCTTGCCTATAATCATCGTACGCTTGGTGCCTACAATCTTGAGACGCACGATGCGTCCTGAAGTACCGCGCTCCAAAGGTATCATATCTACGATGTCGCCAAAGTCTATACCACTGCGTCGTGCGGCCAATTCGCTGAGCTCTTGGCGTGTGTAGCGTACTTCCCAGCGGTAGAAGTCCTTGGTTTCTTGATCGTAGTTGTTGAGTACCTGCGAAAGGATTGCCGCATCTGAAGTATTGCAGAAAGCCTCGGGCCGTGTTTGTATCCATTGCGAGGCTGCACTCTCATCACGCAAGTCGGGGTAATCGCCTTCGGCTACACCGTCTCGACGAGCGCCCAGGTAATGGAAGTGCTTGGGCTCCCAGCAGTACTCGAATTGCTCGAAGACGCCGCCGCAGCATTTGCTGAAACGCGCATCGCACAATTCTCCGTCATATACCAATACCTGTCCGCGTGTGGCGGCTATGGCTTCGGCAACCTTGGGCGTAGACTGACGCGTAACACCCTGATAGCGTTGGCAGTGGTCATCCGCGCAGACATCAAAGTTGACATGGTCTTCGCGATCGTACCACTTGACGCGTTCGCTTTCCGTCTCGGTACACGCATTGTATTTGGAACCACTTTCGGCTATGGCCTTATTCTTCTGAATTTGAGCCAGCAGCCACGAACGCGAAATCACTGCGTGAGCCTTGAGCAGTTCCAGCGATGCATTAGCACTCATCTCGGAAGATATGACACTTAGCAAGTAGTCCTCAACGGGCAATACGTTGATTATGGTCAATTTGTCGCCTTCGACAATAAAAGATGCACTGCCACTGAAACGCTGATTTTCTTTGCGTTCCCAGTGAAAGTTGACACCAATGACAACATCCTTGATTTCAAAGATGTCTTGGCGTGTTTTGGGATGAAAGGCGATAGTGTCGTACTCACGATTTTGCCAGACAATGCGTCCGCCTTCTGTTATGGCAAGGCTTTGCGCCCCGGTAACAGTATTACCATCTGCAGTGGTGAAGTCGCCAAGAAAGTCTACATCTATGCGCGGCGCGCTTAGGATACCAACTTTGATATGTGGTTCGTTCATGATACGCAGTGTTTATTTATTTAACATTTGATGCTATTGCCGTGATTTCGTCGAGGTTGAGACACAATTCGTTATAGATGCGACGTATAATGTCGGCGTCCATGCGTTCGAAGTCTTCGGGACGGGGCGTGATGAATACGCCGCCCATGTCCACGGATGCCGGCGACAGCAGCATACAATCCTTGCCTTCTGTACCATAGAAGGAGGGGCGATGACGTTTACGCGGAATTACAACCATACGGATACCGGCCGGTGTGGCATAGCACAAAATGTTCATCATTGGCTCGCGCTCGCCTTCGGGCACGGGGATGGCGCTGTACAGGCGTCCGAACAAGCGTGCTCCGGCTTCGGAATCTTCTGCATCAATCACAAAAATCTTCAGCGGCAATGTATCCACCAAAGCCAAAGTAGCGCCTTCGTCCTCAATTATGGTCTTCAGTTCGGCATCCTCGAGGTCGTCTCCCAAAGTAAGGAAGTCACTGTTTCCGGCCTGGAAGTGCATGTGGTCGGGAGCGGAGGCTCCACACTTGGGACCGTTATAAAAGACTGTATACTCGTCCAGTTGGGCGGCCAAATCCATCATATCCTTAGCGCGATCTGCCACCAACTGGTCGACATGACGATTGTCGGGGATGGTGAGGTGGCGCGGAAATATGGGGAAGGGATTGATCAGTACTATGTACTTATCGTTATCGCCCCAGAGCAGTCCGGTCTGTACGGCGGGACGGTTGGCCTCGCACAAAAAACATTTACGTTCTTTGAGACTTTTGGCGTCCACCTTAGCGGCAGACGATACGATGCGCGCGGGATTGAATTGAACTTTTATATGCATTCCATCGACATCGAGAGTCTTGACCTTAACGGTCTTAAGGGCTTCGAAATTGTTGGCGGCCTGCTCCCATACGGCGCATTGATCCTTAATCAGTTGGTTGGCTTGTTGTGATGTGATTGTGGACATCGCTATGATGTTGTTGCTATTATGGTGTATGGATAATTACATGGCTACGACCCGGCTAATTTATATGGCGCTGAGCCATACAGCCGACTTTGCTTTACGCCACGAAAAACCGTTGGCACGGGGCTGCCCTCTCATGGAGAGGACAGCCCGATACTCAAGCGGGTTTGGAGGTTGTCCCTTTGGGTTGCCTACTTACAGGACGCCTCACTTGGCTGCTACCAATGCGCGGCGTGCTTGCAGTTCCCAAGTACGAATACGGTCCTTGTACAAGTTGTTGTTGTTCATCTTAACGATGTCGAGGGCGGCATCGGAGTTGTCTTCCCAGCGACGGCACAGGTATACAACATCATATACACGACCTATCTGGAAGTGACGCGAGAAGGCCAGACCCAGAGCATAGTCTTCACCATAGGAGGTATTGGGCACGTGGACTTCGCGCAATACGGGAGTATAGAATGCTCGGGGAGCGCCCAAACCATTGATGCGCAGTGCGTTGTTGCGGCCGTTCTCCGGAGTCCATTCTTTGTGGTCGATTACGCCCGGCGGTATGGGGTTTTTGTCGATGTCTGTAAGCATGTATGTACCTACAACCATGGCGCACTTTTGCTCGTAGAAGGCTGCAACCATCTTGGCCAAGGTGTTCTCATCGGAATATACGTCATCGCTGTCCAGCTGCACGGCAAATTTGCCGCACTTGGGATGCTGTACACCTGCATTCCAGCAACCGCCGATGCCCAGATCATCGCGCTGAGGCACGATGTGTACCAGACGTGGGTCGTCCTTGAACTCGTCGATAGCCTCGGTGGTACCGTCTGTCGAGTGGTTGTCAATGACGATGAGGTTGAAGGGGAAGTCGGTCTTTTGGGACAGGACGCTGCGTATAGCATCGCGGATAGTACGAATGCGGTTGCGCACGGGGATGATCACAGAAGCCTCGTATTCGAAGTTGCCCTTGTTGAAGTCGATTTCATCAAATTTAGGCTCGAGGTATCCTCCTACAGCTTTGAGGTGCGCGGTGCAGGCCTTTTCCATTTCGATTTGGACGCCGCGGTTCTTGGGATCTACATAATCAAATATTTTTTCGCCGCTCTTACGATTGTCAACGGTTACATCGCTGTAGAGGTATTCGTTGATGTGTACGATGGGTGCTATGCGGCTCAGACGCAGACGCAGGTCGTAGAGACCGGCAGCTGTGTAGTGTACGTCGATACCGGCGGCAGCCTTCTTGAGGACCTCGGTGTTAAAGAAGAGCACCGAGCCAAAGTTGAAGTCGTCGCGGAGCGAGCCTTCCTGATAATCGATGACCGGAGCATTGCTCTTTTTGCCTTCGATGACAGTGTACGAGTCGGCAAACATCATACCGGCCTTGGAATCTCCGGCCAAGCGCACAAAGCGGTCAAGGGCAAAGTATCCCATCACGAGGTTGTTGTATTTGGTGTACAACAGTGTGTAGGGTGCCTTGGCGGCCTCGGCAATCTTGAGCATGGTATCCGAGGAGTTAAGCGCATCGATGTGCACCATGGTGCAGCCTTCTACAGCGGTGGCTGCGGCATCGGTGGCTAGCAGATAGATGTTGTTGACTAAGGCGCTTTCGCGAAGTCCGTCGATGGTGGCTTTGGCCTGGGCAGCATCAACGTACGGAATGAAGCAGTCTATTGCTTGTCTCATAGGGATAATATTTTATAAATAATTTTTTGGATGTTTCTATGTATTGTAGCGTTTATTTGACCTTTATCCTCTCTACTTTCTTAAGGTCCTTAGGGTCCTTAGGGTCTTTAATGTCCTAAAACTCTTAGTCTCTTAGGATGTTTGGACGCGTATGATTCGGAGGCTGTCACTATATCATTTTCAATGTGGGGTATCAACGTTTCTTTGTTTTTTTGGCCGGAGCTACTGCAACCTTGGTTAAGGGTTCGAAGAAGCGGAGCACGCGATTCATAAGGGCTGTACGGGCTTCGGCATCGGAGATGGTCTCGAAGGGGAAACCAATGACCACTGTGCGGTATGCACCGTTGTCAAAGGCTGTACCGGCTACGAGATTGTTCTCGCTGTAGCGCAGGAAGGTGCAACCTTTCTTAGCATCGGGGGCGTAGAAGGAGTCCGGTGACTCGGCTGCATAGCTCTCGGCGTTGAGCGTAATGTGGAAAGGGTATGTCGCTTCGGCATTGAGCCGGTCAAAGCGTGTCTGTACCTGGTAAGCGCTGCCTTCGACAGTGGCCTGGCCTACTCGCCAGTGGTATCCGAGAACTTCGGTAGCAAAACGTTGGTCGCGCTCGGCCGTTTCCTTGCTCGAGAATGGATTGTTCCATAAGTCTGTAGCCACAAACGCCCCGCTGACAAAGAAGGATGTTCCGGCCTTGGTCATAGCTTCGATTTTGCTCTGAAGAGCCGTATCAAAAGTCTTGTAGCGTGTGCCATAAACTCCGCGACCTTTGGCTATCTCTTTCTGCTTGCCCAAGATGAGGTCTACCACACGAGCATCGTCTTTGCTTACAGGACGGGAAGCGAAGGCTGAAGCACTGCTGCTTGTAAAACCATAGCCGGCTTCGCGCACGGCTTGTCCGTGGATGTAAATATAGTCGTAAGTGTTGCCGGCCAAGACTTTGTCTTCGTAATTGGCTCGCGAAGCACCAAATCCGGCTGCATCATCGTCCATCCACGGAATGTTGCGACGAAACTCAAAGGTACGACCTATGTAACTGATGTCCTGCATGTAGGGCACTCCGGGGTCGCGCTCGTCATAAAAACCGGCAATGTCACCCGAGTCAAACCAATCGGGAGCACTCACGCGAGTGAAGCCGTTGACAATCTCAACACGCGGAACCTCGGGACGATGGCACAGAGCCACTACCATTGAGGGGAAGGACACGCCACCATCGTTGCCGGCGATGACACGGTAGCTGTGTATAGCGTCATCATTAACGGTGATATCGTAATAGGGTTTGGTAACGCGTGCTACTTTTACAAAGGCGCCATCGCCTACCCTTTCTTCTATATTATAATATGTGGGAGTCGCCGTCGCTTCAAGTGTATCGATGGTAGCGACCCATGTCAAGGCATAGTGCCCGTCCTTGCCGGCTGCTGTCACAGCAATGTTGTGTACAGGCAGAGGTTGCACCACGTAATCGTAACCGTCGCGCGATGCCAGAAATTGAAGCATACCTTTGTAGACGGCGCGCGATACGACAAAACGGAATTCGGGGTCAAGGCCGTACTTCATGTCCGCAAAATTCTGATGCGAAAGCAATTCGAGCAGCATACCCGGCACCTCGGGCACACGAGCCTCGTAGTAGGATTGATCCCACATGCCTCGGCGCGTCCAATTGGGCTCGAAAGTACGACGAATGTCATTGGTGATATTGGTCATTACCAAATCGGTAAAGTCGCGCGAAGCGTAGCGCGAAGTGCCGTTGGCGTATTCGGTGCCGCGTTCTTGCCCATCGGTGCAGTATATGCCCAAAGTTCCTATAATCGAATCATTGAGCGTCGTACCCGCATCGGAATGCCATGCAAAGGATAAATCCACGGGTATACGCAGACCCTTGCTGTCGGGAAGCATGGACGACCCTCCGGTCAACCAATTGACCCATAGGCCGCGACAGCGGTAGTCATCGGTGTAATCATTGACGTTTTTAGATGGCGTATATACGCTGTCGGGAGCGCCTGCCCATTGCAACCAGTAGCGTGCACCCTCGGTAAAACGGGGATAACCGCTGGCAACGTATTCATAATCTATCGAATCAAGTGGCTCAATGACCTTACGTGCCACGTTGCCCATACCGCCACCTATCTTGACGGCATCGGCACTTATGGTGCTTCCGGCCTTGCCCGACAGATTGGACAAGGTGACCACGGTCTGATGTCCGGCGGCAAGGTCGAAGTGCCCGAGGTATATCCATGTGCCACCACCCATAGACTGATTTACTGTAAAGTGGCGTGCTCCGCCTGCGGTATTAATGGTATAAGCTGCGTCCGTGGCCGAGGCATCGTCACTGACATACGAAACATATACCGCATAAGTGCCACGCTGCGGAATATTGGCCATCCAACGCACTTCCGAGGCTTCGGAGGCGTGGTCAACGGTGATGGCGCTCAAGGCTGTACCATCGCGGAAAGGATTGTCGCCGTTGTGTAATTCGGTCTTGACATACCCGAAGCCGGGAGTCTGACCTGCAGTCCACGCACTGCCATACACCACCGCACCGGAGGCGTTGCCGCCATCATTGTCTATGATGATTTCGGTGGTATTAACATCTCGCTCGCGAGGGCTCATGACGTAAGCTCCCGCATTGCGAAGCATAGGCATCAGGAAGGGCATGACATAACTTTGGGTATACAAGTCTTCGACTGTCTGGAATATGCGGGCACGCTGCCATTCCCAGCGATTGAGCTTGGGCTCGAAATACCATCCGTGGCTCTGCCACAACGCGATATTGCGGTTTTGCAAGCCACGAGGTGCAACATCGGCATCGAGATCACTGACAAAAGGTGCCTTTTCGGTGGGTCCTATAACGCGCTTGGGCGCAAAAAGTATGAGGTTGTCCATGTTTGTACGAGACACTTCCTTGCCCGAACGATCGCGGTCAATCACGTACATTTCCACTCGATATCCATCATATTTCTTACCCATAGCGGTACACACATCAGTCTTGATAGAAGCAAGATTGTCGGCACGCAAGGGTATGTAGGCGCAGTTTTCGTTACATTCCACACGCAATACGCGTGCGGCATCGTCGGCATCGACGCAATCTACTCTAATCGGACCGAGACCGCTGGTGCCGGGCAGATAGTTGCGCAGCACTGCTGCCGCAGCTGCTTTGGCATCCGCGCCAAGCTTTGCCGCAACGGAGTTATCGGCGCCCAAGACCGAGGCGAAAACAATTATCGTTGTGATTATAAATCGATTTACCATTACTTTACATATTTCGGCAGAAAGCCTTACGGCCTCCCATAGGGTTTATACCTACAAAGATACAGACTTTTTTTGGCTAAAGACACATATCATTATCTAAAAAAGTATGTAATCAACTAATTTTAATTATCGGATACATATTTTTACATAAATCAGCACTATTTTCAACGTTTCGTCACCACCTCGCTTCAATCGACACACTCTCCCGAAAACGGACTGTTCCAAAGACTCATTTCGCATATTCTCAATGCTGTATCACATATCAAGTTGTATCCTGTCATTTCAAGTTCCTTAATCCAAATAAAATTCGTACCTTTGCACCACACTAAGCATAAGCACGCACGCGCAAAAGCGCCGAGTGTGGCATAACCTATGACTTGCCGCAGCCGGCACTGCCAAGCTGCATAATATCGAATATACAAAACAAAACATAACATTTTATGAAAGCCTGCTTCATGGGATTGGGCTACATCGGACTGCCCACCGCTATCATTGCCGCCAAACACGGCGTCCACGTCATCGGCGTGGACATCAACGCCGACGTTGTCGCACAGACAAACGCCGGACATCTTCACATCATCGAACCGGGACTGGGGGACCTGCTGCGCGATGTCGTAGCAAACGGAAGCCTGCATGCACAGACCGCTCCCGAAACCGCCGATGCATTTTTCATCGTAGTGCCCACGCCCTTCAAAGGCGACCACCAACCCGATGTAAGCTATGTCGAAGCCGCCACTCGCGCCGTCATTCCATGCCTCAAAGAAGGCGACCTCTTTGTCATCGAGTCCACTTCGCCCGTAGGCACCACCGAGGCTATGGCCGAAATCATCTTTGCCGAGCGACCCGAACTCAAAGGCAAGATATACATAGCATACTGCCCTGAACGCGTCCTGCCCGGCAACGTTATTTACGAACTGGTGCACAACGACCGCGTTATCGGGGGCATCGATGAAGCTTCCACAAAAAAAGCCCAGGCTTTCTACGCACAGTTTGTCCAAGGAACTCTGCATCCCACCAACGCCCGCACCGCCGAAATGTGTAAGCTCACCGAAAACTCGTCACGCGACGTGCAGATAGCTTTCGCCAACGAGCTGTCCCTGATATGCGACCGCGCAGGCATAAATGTCTGGGAACTTATCGCCTTGGCAAACAAGCACCCGCGCGTCAACATCCTGCAACCGGGTTGCGGCGTAGGAGGACACTGCATCGCAGTCGACCCCTACTTCCTTACCGCAGCATTCCCCGAGGAAGCGCAGATTATTGCACAGGCACGCGCCATCAACAACCATAAGGCCGACTGGTGTGCACTCAAGACCATCAACGCCATTCTCCGCTTCAACAACGAACACCACCGTCGTCCGGTTGTGGCCATGATGGGCGTGGCCTTCAAGCCCGACATCGACGACTTGCGCGAGAGCCCGGCACGCCATATCATCGATGCCGTAGTCGCAGAGAAACCCGATGCCGAGATCCTGGTAGTAGAGCCAAACGTACCCTCGCACCCCGTATACAAGCTCACCAACTACCGCGAAGCCTACGACCGCGCCGATATAGTCGTGTTCCTCACCGCACACACGCCCTTCAAGGGTCTGCCCCAACGCGAGGACAAGGTTATACTCGACTTCTGCGGCATCTTCAAGAAATAACATCTATGACTCAGACACAAGGCAACGACAGCGCACACGCGGTCGTCGGCAAAAACGCCGACGACCGCGTGAACCTGCGCGGAGTCAAAGTACACGCCTTCGACTCGGCCGAAAGCCTTATGGATTATGCCGATGCATATCCCGGAATACTCGTGGCCGTCAACGCCGAGAAGATTTTGAACGCCAACGCCACCACCCTGCCTATAATCAACAACAACATCGCATATTGCGACGGCTCGGGAGCGGTACTCGCCGCTCGACAAAAAGGAGCCAAAGACGCTGTCAAAATAGCCGGGTGTGAGCTGTGGCTGCACATCATCGACAGACACCACGCCGACCGCACATTCTACATCGTTGGAGCCACCCCGGAAGTACACGCCAAGACCATAGAAGGCCTGCGCCAACGCTATCCCGACATACGCATCGTAGGACACCGTGACGGATACATCCGCGACGATGCCCAACGACAGGCTCTCATAGACGATGTAGCCGAAAAAAAACCGGATATAGTATTCGTCGCCATGGGCTCGCCTAAGCAGGAAATACTTATGGCCGATATGCAGCGCCGACAGCCTAAAGCCATATATCAGGGCTTGGGCGGAAGCTTCGACGTCTTCACCGGCACAGTGGCACGCGCACCTCGCTGGTGGATAGACCACAATCTCGAATTTGCATATCGTCTCATACGCCAGCCTCGGCGAATCACACGCAACTTCAAATTCATCCGCTACGCCTGGTGGCTGCTTTGGCACAAATTCTGACAACCGGACACCGAACAGTACAACAACCTGAGCCCGACAATCGACAATCGAGGTATCCCACCGCCCAATCCGTCAGTCATATACGTTCCTCCAAGTATGACACGGAATAAGACAACACAAATTCCAGCCGATATGAAAAAGAAAATAATGCCCGTCTTCGGCACACGCCCCGAAGCCATCAAAATGGCACCTCTGGTCAAAGCACTCGAGGCCGCCTCGGACCGCTACGACACCGTGGTAACCGTCACCGGCCAACACCGAGAGATGCTCGACCAGGTCCTCGGACTATTTGAAATAGTACCGCAACACGATCTTGATATCATGCGGCCGGGTCAAGACCTCTTCGATGTCACCATACGCATCCTCGATGGTATGCGTCAGGTTTTGGCCGATGAGAAACCCGACCTGGTGCTGGTACACGGCGATACAGCCACCTCCACTGCTGCCGCACTCGCCGCATTCTACTGCCGCATACCTGTGGGACACGTCGAAGCCGGATTGCGCACGGGCGACATTTACGCCCCATGGCCCGAAGAAATGAACAGACGCCTCACCGGCCGTCTGGCCACCATGCACTTCGCACCAACCGAAGCGGCTCGTCTCAATCTTCTGCGCGAGAACGTCGATTCTTCGGCAATCACCGTCACGGGCAATACTGTCATTGACGCCTTGGACATCGTAGTGTCCAAGCTAAAAGCCGATGCCGAATTGCGCACATCCACCGCCAAATTGCTCAAGGAACGCGGATACGACACAGCACGACTCAACGACGGCACACGGCGTCTGGTACTCATAACCGGACACCGACGCGAAAACTTCGGCGACGGCTTTCTCGACATATGCCACGCCATACGCGACCTCGCTGCCAAATATCCCGACGTCGATTTCGTATACCCCATGCACCTCAACCCCAATGTCCGCCGACCCATCGCACAAGTATTCCCCAAAGAAGACTCACCGGCCAACGTCTTCTTTATCGAGCCGTTGGACTACCTACCCTTTGTATACATGATGACACGCAGCCACATCATACTCACCGACAGTGGTGGCATCCAAGAGGAAGCTCCATCGCTGGGCAAACCGGTACTGGTGATGCGTACCGTCACCGAGCGCCCCGAAGCCCTCGAAGCCGGCACAATACACCTGGTAGGCACTGACCGAGCCAAAATCGTCGACACTGCATCGCTGTACCTCGACGACGAAGACGAATACCGACGACACGCATCCATAGCCAATCCCTACGGAGACGGCAAAGCATGCAGCCGCATCATCGCATACATCGACAGCCACCTCCGATAAAGGGCTCAAAGACCTTAAAGGCCCTAAGGCCCTTAAAAGTCCCTACTTCCACGAAAAATTGCCCCGACAGGAAATGCTCTACATCTCCGACATCCACGATGAGCGCATACAAATGTTTGCGCACATGACCGAAACGCAATTGCGTCACGGACAGAGTGGTGACGGAAACGGGCTGTTCATAGTCGAAAGTCCAAAGGTCATAGCCGTGGCCTTGGCACACGGCTACCGGCCCGAGGCACTACTGTGCGAACAGCGGCACATCCACGGCGATGCAGCCGAAATAATTGCCGCCCTGCCACAAGACACACCCGTGTATACCGGCGACCGAAACACCCTGGCTGCCCTGACAGGTTACACCCTGACACGCGGAGTGCTGTGCGCCATGCGCCGTCCCGCGCCTCGCAGCGATGTCGAAGTATGCCGCGATGCACGACGAGTCGCCGTCATAGATGGTGTGTGCGACACCACCAATACCGGAGCGATATTCCGCAGTGCCGCCGCACTGGGCATGGACGCTGTACTACTCACACCGGGGTCGTGCGACCCCTTCAATCGTCGCTGCGTGCGCGTATCTATGGGCGGTGTATTCCTTGTGCCATGGGCCTACATCCAAGGCAACGACACAATCGCAAGGCTGCACCAACTCGGGTTAGACACAGCCGCTCTTGCGCTTCGCGGCAACGACACCGCTCTTGACGACCCACGACTGACACAACGGCAACGTCTGGCTCTTATTGTGGGCACTGAAGGCGAAGGACTCGACCCCAAAGTCATCAATGCCGCCGATTTCACCGTGCGCATACCCATGCACCGCGGTGCCGACTCGCTCAACGTCGCCGCTGCCGCAGCCATCGCCTTCTGGCAATTGCGCAATCGCGACATCCGTAACGGCGAAAACGGCCCGGGCTTTTATATCCCCGACGTATCGGCTGTACAAGATGCCGGCAACGCCGATGCATCCCCGCACCTCACCGACCTCTACTCCACAAACGACACTTACACAGGCAAATGAACCGACGATATTCCATAGCCATGTTCACAGCCATCGCCATCGCCGCAATCGCTGCCATAGCTGCCATGGTGTGCGGGTCGGTGCACATCCCGACCTCGGAAGTACTGTCCATACTCACAGGCCACACTCCGGACAAGGACACCTGGGGACACATTATACTTGACCTGCGACTGCCGGCAGTAATCACGGCTGTACTCGCCGGAATGTCCCTGGCCGTGGCCGGCCTGCTGATGCAAACCATATTCGCCAACCCTCTGGCCGGGCCCTCCATCATGGGCGTCAGCTCGGGCGCCAGCCTGGGCGTTGCCGTGCTTGTTCTGCTATTCGGCGCCGGCACCGGAGCCGTGGTCTCAGGAGCAATACTCGGCGCCATGGCTGTTGTAATCCTCCTTGTAGCTTTGGCCGGAATACTCCGCAGCGGGGTAATGCTCCTTATCGTCGGAATCCTCATCAGCTATCTGTCCTCTTCGGCCATTATACTGCTCAACTACGCCGCCTCGGAACAAAGCGTACACACCTATGTTCTGTGGGGCATGGGTACATTTTCAGACACCTCGTGGGACCAAATGGCCGTGCCCGCTGCCATCACCACCATCGGCATGTGTGCAGCTGTATTCATGGCCAAAGGCCTCAACGCCATGCTCATGGGCGAAAATTACGCCGCCAATTTGGGCGTACGTGTCTGGGCCTTGCGCGCTTGGGCCCTGCTCACTGCCGGCACCCTCACTGCCGTCACCACCGCCTACTGCGGCCCTATAGCATTTATAGGCCTGGCCGTACCACACATCGCACGTCTCGCTTTAGGCTCCACCAACCACCACCGACTGCTGCCACTTACAATAGCCTGCGGTGCCGCAACGGCTCTGCTGACGCTGTGGATGTGCACGCTGCCTTCTCGCTGGGGTGCCGTACCCGTCAACGCCATAACCCCAATAATCGGCGTCCCAGTCATCATCTACATCATCCTCAACCACCGCCGCATTGCCTACTTCAACTGACAGACAAGACACATCCACTCGCGCACGAGATACGGATACGCGTGTCGAACAAACCGGGCATCAAGACGCCGGACTCGCCTCCGACGGACTCACAGCCGGATACATACACGGACATCGACGCATCCCCATAGTCTCCGATGTCACCTTCGCGATACCGCCTGCACACTTCACCGTCATGGTGGGACGTAATGGCAGCGGCAAGTCCACGCTGCTGCGCACCCTTGCAGGCATCCAAGCACCCCTGGACGGACGCGTGACCATACACGGTTGCGAAGTACGCGGCATAGGCTCGCGTCGGCTTGCTCGCCTAATCGCCATGGTATTTCCCACCGCTGTCGGCACAGGCGCCGGAGCTCTCACCGTCTACGAAGCCACCGCCCTCGGACGTCATCCCCATACAGGAATTACCGGACACTTGAGTGACGTTGACCGACACGTTATACGCGAAGCCATCGAGGCCGTGGGGCTGTCCCATAAAGCCGATACGCCACTGGCTGCGCTAAGCGACGGGTTACGCCAAAAAGCCATGATTGCACGCGCGTTAGCACAACAGACACCGGTAATAATCATGGACGAGCCCACGGCGTTTTTAGACGTACCATCGCGCCATGCCCTGATGGACTTGGTGGCCGAAATGGCACATCGGCACGGACGCACTGTACTATTGTCCACCCACGACATGGCACCGGCACTGGAAGCCGGCGCCGACAGTGTCATCGTCGTCGAGGCAGGACATGCCTCGATGCACAGCGCCGACAACGCCAACGAAGCTCTGGCTGCTCTATATGCCGATGACGGCATCACTTATGACCCTGACGCTTACGATTTCAGACCCGTCAAATAACCGACAATACACATCCGAAGGAGCGCACAGTCCAAACACTTACCCCTGCTCGACACTCCCTTTTTCCCGGATTTGGCCGTTAATCCACATTTTAATATATAGTTATATGTGTTAAAACATATAAATTGTGGCCAAATACTCCAATTTTAAGGCATTATTGGCCGATATTTCCATTGTGCAACCAATACACATAGTCCATTTTATCGTAACTTTGCATCATGGTTTGCCGCGAATTATCGCATCGGCATTTTTTGCTGTACGCAAAAAATGTTACGCAAACTCGCACCAATGACACAACGACAAACCGAACAATAACAGACAATACAAAACTCACATTATAATAATGTATATGAACACCCACAAGATGCACATGCGCGCCATGACGGTCTTAGGCCTTGGCGCAGCCTTTCTTCTGACCGCCTCCGTAGGCTCATGTTCCCAAAAGCAGGCTATGCCCCAGCAGATTCCGGCCATTGAGGTACAGACCGTAGACACAACTTCTGAAGACCTCAACACCTACTATCCCGCCATCATCCGAGGCAAAACCGACATCGCTATCCGTCCCCAAGTCTCCGGATTTATCACCAAAGTACACGTTGACGAAGGCCAGCACGTACGCAAAGGCCAAGTGCTCTTTACCATCGACCAAGTACAATACCAAGCAACCGTCGAACAAGCACATGCAGCCGTCAACTCGGCCCAAGCAGCCGTCAACACCGCCGCCTCCAACGAGCGCAACCAAAAAATGCTTTTTGAGAAAAATATCATAAGCCAAACCCAGTGGCAAACCGCTGCCGACGCTTTGGCTCAGGCACGTGCCGCTCTGGCTCAGGCTCAAGCCGCACTCGTGTCCGCCAAGAAAAACCTCTCATACACCATCGTCACTGCCCCCTCGGACGGCGTTGTAGGTTCCATACCGCAACGCGAAGGCTCGCTGGCCTCGCCCTCATCGGCACAGCCGCTGACCACCATCAGCGACAACTCGCAAGTGTACGCATACTTCTCGCTAAACGAAAAAGAACTGCTCAAACTCACCGACAACGGCGAATACAGCCTTGACGAACGCGTAGGACGCCTACCCAAAGTAAGCCTCATGCTGGCCGATGGCAGCGTATATCCCCTCCAAGGACGTGTAGCCACCGTCAGCGGCGTCATCGACAACACCACAGGTGCCGCACAAGTACGTGCCCTCTTCGACAACCCCAAAGCAATGCTGCGCAGCGGCTCCACCGGCAATGTCATCATCCCCACGCACAGCCACAACGTAATTCTGGTGCCACAGAAAGCCACATTCGAGATCCAGGATATGAAATACGTCTACACCGTCAACGACACCAACGGCACCGTACCCACCCAGATCAAAGTACTCGACCTTAACGATGGGAAGAGCTACGTGGTCACCGACGGCCTCAAACCCGGCGACCGCATCGTTGTCGAAGGCGTAGGAACCTCCGTGCGCGACAACATGAAAATCAAACCGGTGACAGCCCAAGAAAAGGCTGCCATGGAAGCCAAGAAATAGGACGGGCACACGCAAGGCACGGGAAACAAGCTCCGCCTCGAAGCGGAAAGGCTGCCGGACTTAAAACATAAAAGTTGACAAAGAACCTGAACGACACGAGAGTAGTCCGAAAATTCTTAAGGTTCGACCCCAAGCCTAAAAGCTTGCAGCCCATTCCCGCCGCAAAGCCCACAACCCACCCAACCAAACATTTATAAAAAAGCACAAAGACAATGAAACTTGACCGCTTTATCAACCGACCGGTCTTGTCCACGGTTATATCAATCTTTATCGTCGTCTTGGGCATCATCGGCATGGTCTCCCTGCCCATCACCCAGTACCCCGACATCGCGCCACCTACCATCAGCGTATCCACCACCTACAGCGGTGCCAACGCCCAAGCCGTGCTCAACTCCGTGATTGCGCCATTGGAGGAATCCATCAACGGCGCCGAAGGCATGACATATATGGAGTCCACAGCTACCAATACCGGTTCGGCAACCATCAACGTCTATTTCCGACAGGGTTTTGACCCCGATATGGCCGCCGTTGACGTCCAAAACCGCGTATCAAAAGCACTCAACCTCCTGCCCTCCGAAGTGACGCAGGTGGGCGTGACCACACAAAAACGCCAAACCTCCATGCTTGTAGGCGTTGCACTCTACGACCCAAGCGGCAAATACAGCGAGGAATTCATCGAAAACTACGCCAAAATCAACCTCGTACCACAATTACAACGTGTCAACGGTGTGGGTGATGTTATGGTCATGGGCGCCGACTACTCGATGCGTATATGGCTTAAGCCCGATGTCATGGCTCAGTACGGCCTGATGCCTTCGGATATCGCCGCCGTCATGGCCGAGCAAAACATCGAAGCCGCCCCCGGTGCCTTCGGCGAACAAGGCAACCAGTCCTTCCAGTACACCATGCGCTACCGCGGACGTCTCGCCGACCCCTCCGAATTTGAGAATATCGTCGTACGCGCCACTTCCAACGGCGAAGTGCTGCGCCTCAAAGACGTAGCCAACGTCGAACTGGGTCGCGTCACATACGGCTTCCACAGTAAATTCAACGGACACCCCTCCGTAATGGCCATCGTCTTCCAGACCGCCGGATCCAACGCCACCCAAATCATCAACGACTGTCTTGACTACGTCCAGACAATGAAAAAGTCGCTCCCCGATGGACTCGAAGTCGCCGTACCTTTGAACAACAACGATTTCCTTTATGCCTCCATTGACCACGTCATCGAGACTCTCATCGAGGCCTTCTTGCTGGTGTTCATAGTGGTATACATCTTCCTGCAAGACCTGCGAAGCACCATCATCCCCGCCATCGCCATCCCGGTGGCCCTGATCGGCACATTCTTCGTACTCAAGTTCATAGGCTTCTCCATCAACTTGATTACCCTATCGGCCCTCGTATTGGCCATAGCCATCGTCGTCGATGATGCCATAGTGGTGGTCGAGGCCGTACACGCCAAACTCGACGTCGGATACAAGAGTGCACGCCGCGCATCCATAGACGCCATGAGCGAAATCTCGGGCGCACTGATATCCATCACCATGGTCATGATGCTCGTGTTCATCCCCGTGTCATTCATCTCGGGCACCTCCGGCGTGTTCTACCAGCAATTCGGCCTCACCATGGCCATAGCCATCTTCTTCTCGGCCGTCAACGCCCTTACCCTCTCCCCGGCCCTGTGTGCTGTGTTCCTTAAACCGCACAAGGACGCCGAAGGCAAGAAGCAAAGCTTCGTAAAACGTTTCCATACAGCCTTCAACACCGGGTACGATGCCATGCTCAAGCGCTACAAAAAATCGGCTACATTCTTCGCTCGCCACAAGGTCACATCCTTCGGCATCGTGGGCGCCACCGTAGCCGTGCTCGTATACCTGATGACCATCACCCCCACCGCACTCGTCCCCAACGAAGACACCGGCATACTCTTCTGCATGGTCAACCTCCCCCCGGGCTCGTCCCAGGAACGCACCGGTGAAGTTCTCGAACAAACCGACAAAATCATACGACAGAATCCCGCCGTAGCCGAAAGCCAAATGATTGATGGCTACAGCTTCCTTGCCGGCCAAGGCGCCACCTATGGCACTTTCATCATCAAACTCAAGAACTGGGCCGAACGCGACAGCAAAACCCAAAACTCGGAAGCCGTGCTTAAGCAGCTATATGGGGCTCTTAGCGTCGTCAAAGATGGCAATATTGTAATCTTCGCGCCGCCCATGATTACGGGCTACAGCGCCACCAACGGCTTCGAAATCAAGATGCAAGACCGTACCGGAGGCGACATCAACACATTCTTCGCGGTTGTCCAAAACTTCCTGGCACAACTCAACCGGCAACCCGAAATCCAGATGGCCTATACCACCTTCAACCCCACCTTCCCGCAATATCAGGTGGACATCGACGTGGCCAAGGCCAAACAAGCCGGCATATCGCCAAAGACCATCCTCAGCACACTTCAAGGATACTACGGCAGTATGTATATCAGCAACTTCAACAGCTTCGGCAAAATCTACCGTGTGATGATGCAAGCCGAACCATCGGCACGCGTCTCTACAGAGACACTCAATGCCATAAAGGTCCGCGGCGGGACAGGCGAAATGGCGCCCATCACCAACTTCGTCAGCCTCAAGCGCGTATACGCCCCCGACTTGCTCAACCGCTTCAATATGTTCAACTCCATCAGCGTCACCGGCCAACCCAACACCGGATACTCCTCGGGTGATGCCATCGCCGCAATCCAGCGCGTAGCCGCTCAGGTACTACCACAAGGCTACGGCTACGAATACGCCGGCATGACACGCGAAGAAGCCCAAAGCTCGGGTAGCGCCACAGCCATTATCTTTGCATTATGTCTGCTCTTCGTATACCTGCTGCTCTCCGCCCAGTACGAAAGCTACATCCTACCATGGGCCGTAATCCTCTCCATACCCTTCGGCCTTATGGGCTCGTTTGTCTTCGCCCTGATCTTCGGCATCAGCAACAACATCTACTTGCAGATTGCGCTGATTATGCTTATCGGCCTGCTGGCTAAGAACGCCATCCTAATCGTCGAATTCGCCCTTGACCGCCGCAAGACCGGCATGTCCGTGCTCAACGCAGCAATCGCCGGCGCCGGCGCCCGTCTGCGTCCTATCCTAATGACCTCGCTGGCTCTCATCATCGGCCTGCTGCCCCTGATGTTCTCCACCGGTGTAGGCGCCAACGGCAACAACGCCCTCGGCGTAGGCGCCGTAGGCGGTATGCTCATCGGCATGATTCTCCAAATATTCATAGTGCCCGCACTCTTCGTCGCATTCCAGAAAATCCAAGAGAAGATTACACCCATACGCTGGGACAATGCCGAACGTGGAGGCACCATCGAAAGCGAAATCGAGCAATTCACACCCGAGAACTAACCCTCTGACACGACACAATATGAAACAAAACATAATCACCGCAACACTGGTAGCCGCCACCTTGGCCGTGGCGGCCACCTCCTGCGGCATCTACAAAAAATATCAGACGCCCGACAACACGCCCCTCACGGCCGAATACGTACAGGCGCGCCAAAACAACGTAGACAGCACCGCCCTCGGCAACCTGTTGTGGGAAGAAGTCTTCACCGACCCGGTACTGGCCGACCTCATAGACCGAGCCTTGGCGTCAAGCTCTACCCTGGCCAACGCTCGACTCAACATCGACATTGCCCGGGCTCAACTGCGCGGAGCCAAATTGGCGTACCTCCCCTCAGTATCACTTGCGCCTAACGGCTCGGGAAGCTCCATAGCCGGCAGCTCCATATCCTGGGGATACCAGATACCCGCCGTAGTATCATGGGAAGTTGACCTCTTCGGCAAACTACTCAACAGCAAACGCGGCGCAGCCGTGGCCGTCGAACAAAGCGAGGCCTACGCACAGGCCGTGCGTTCACAACTCATCGCCACCGTAGCCAATACATATTACTCTATGGCTGCCGTCGAAGCACAACTCAAGGTGGCACGCAATACGGCCAAAATCTGGAGCGAAAGCGTCCAAGTGATGCGCGACCTCAAAGAAGCCGGCAAATCCGGAATGACAGAGGCCGCCGTCGTACAGGCCAACGCCAACCTTCAAAGCGTCTTGGCTCAGATTACCGAACTCGAAAACACTCGTCTCAATCTGGACAACGCCATGAGCCTACTTGTCGAGACAATGCCCACGCACTGGGAAGTAAGCGCCGACGCAACTCTCGATATCCCCGCTCCGATACTGCAAGGCGTACCCATGTCCTACCTGGCCATGCGTCCCGATGTTACAGCCGCCGAACGCTCGCTGGCAGCCGCATACTACAATACAGCCAGTGCACGTGCCGCATTCTACCCGAACCTCTCCATCAGCTTCACAGGAGGATTTACCAACCAACTGGGCACCATGATCAAAAACCCCGGCGAATGGTTCTACAATCTGGCCGGGTCGCTGACCGCCCCCCTGTTTGCCCGCGGACAAAATATTGCCCGATTACAAGCCGCCAAGGCACAACAGACACAAGCCCTCAACAGCTTTGAGCATACACTGCTGAGTGCTGCTTCCGAAGTGTCCAACGCCATGAGCGCCTACACAACCGCCGGACAACGTGCCGCAATATTCGAAGCACAGAGCGCCGACCTCGAAAAAGCCGTCGAGTACACCAACGACTTGATGATATACGCCAACGGCACATATCTTGAAGTGCTCACCGCACAGCAAAGCCTGCTCGCGGCACAGCTCAACCAAGTATCCTGCCGCCTGGCTCGCAATCAAGCTATCATCAACCTCTACCAAAGCCTCGGCGGCGGACGTTGACACTCACCTTCCACCTTATAAGTCCAACAAAAACACAGCTTAAAGAATGATCAGTCCATTAGCGCACGTTGACCCCAACGCCAAAATAGGCGAAGGCGTCACCATCCACCCCTTTGCGTACATCGACGAAGACGTTGTCATCGGCGACGGATGCACCATAATGCCTTATGCCAGCATTATCCGCGGCACACGCATGGGCAAAAACAACAAAGTCTATCAAGGAGCCGTCATCGGCGCCGACCCCCAAGACTTTCGTTGGAAAGGCCAAAAAACATTTTGCTACATAGGCGACAACAACATCATCCGCGAACAAGTCATTATCAACCGCGGCATAGCCGAAGAAGGCGGCACACGCATAGGCGACGGATGCTTCATTATGGCCGAAACACATATCGGACATGACAGCAACATCACCGGCCCGGGCGTGCTGGGCAATGGTGTCAAAGTGGCCGGCAACGTCACCATCGACACTTGCACCATACTCTCGTCCAGCGCTATCGTACACGAAAACTCAAATATCGGCAAATGGGTATTTGTCAAAGGCGGATGCCGAGTCAGCGGAAACGTGCCTCCATATATCATCCTGGCGCATAACCCTGCCGTATACTACGGTGTCAACGCCAAAGTTATGTCCGCCCGAGGAGACTTCTCTGCCGAAGACATCGACAACGCGGCCAAGGCCTACCGTCACATATATCAAACCCAGACATCGGTATTCAACGCCCTCCGTCGCATCGAAAACGACATCGAGCCCTGCTCCATACGCGAAGAAATACTCAACTTCGTCCGCGGCCACAACTACCGCATCGTAGCCGTCCCCGTAGACCTCGAAGGCGACTAAGCCATCGGATGGCCTCCTCCGCACACATATATTCATAAATAAAGCGGACGGCCTGAGCCACATATACATCCAAACAAAAAACAGCCCCTGCAACTTCCGCTACAGGGGCTGTTTATTTGTTCTCTGAAAAACGGCACGGTTCAGCCTATGAGACCACTATCCGATGCCTCCAGGCCTGAGCCAACTTTCCTCAGACACACTGACTGAAACACTACCCTACCAAGGCGTGTACTATAAGCCGGGTATAACACTCGGGGATTGTATACAGAGACAAAAATGGGGACTGCGGATCACTCCGAAGTCCCCACCATCGAGATGCCCCGAAGGGCAATCCTGAACTTGTAAAGATAGTGCTATTTTATTAACAGCAAGCTACTTGAACGATTGTCATTAATAGATTCCCTGGCCCATCATAGCCTCGGCAACTTTCATGAAGCCGGCGATGTTAGCGCCCTTCATGTAGTTGATGTATCCATCGGGCTGTTTGCCGTACTTGACGCACTGCTCGTGAATGTTGCGCATGATTTCATGAAGTTTCTTATCCACGTCTTCGGCGCTCCATTGGATATGGCCAGCGTTCTGGCACATTTCCAGACCGGAAGTGGCCACACCACCGGCATTGACAGCCTTGCCGGGTGCGTAGGTGATGCGTGCGGCGATGAATGCGTCGATAGCCTCGGGGGTGCAACCCATATTGGAAACCTCGGCAACGAGCTCTACCTTATTGTCGATAAGCTGCTTGGCATCGTTACCGTTGAGTTCGTTCTGTGTGGCGCAAGGCAGTGCGATGTCCACCTTCTGCTCCCAGGGCTTACGACCTGCATAGAATGTCGAACCGGGGAATTTGTCTGCATACGGAGCGACAACATCGTTGCCCGAAGCGCGGAGTTCGAGCATATAGTTGATTTTCTCGGCATTCAAGCCGGCGGGATCGTAAACGTATCCGTCAGGGCCGGAGATGGTAACCACCTTGGCGCCAAGTTCGGTAGCCTTGAGAGCCGCTCCCCAAGCCACGTTGCCGAAACCGCTGATAGCAACAGTCTTACCCTTGATTTCGTCTTTCTTCTCGCGCAGAATGCTCTGTACAAAGTAGAGAGCACCGAAGCCGGTAGCTTCGGGACGTATACGGCTGCCGCCGAAGGTCATACCCTTGCCCGTGAATGTACCGGTGCACTGGTTGGACAGTTTTTTGTACATACCGTACATGTATCCGACTTCACGTCCACCTACGCCTATGTCGCCGGCGGGCACATCTTGGTCGGGACCGAGGTTCTTCCAAAGCTCGAGGATGAAGGCCTGGCAGAAACGCATGATTTCGCGATCACTCTTGCCACGGGGCGAGAAGTCGCTACCGCCCTTACCACCGCCCATAGGCAGAGTTGTCAGAGCGTTCTTGAAGGTCTGCTCAAAGCCGAGGAACTTGAGAATGGACAGATTGACAGATGCGTGGAAACGGATACCGCCTTTATACGGGCCTATAGCGTTGTTGAATTGTACGCGGTAGCCTATATTGTTCTGGATTTCGCCCTTATCATCAACCCAAGTAACGCGGAAGGTGAAGATACGGTCAGGCTCGACCATGCGCTCTACGATTTTATTGCGCTCGAATTCGGGGTGCTGGTTGTAGACCTCTTCAACAGACATGAGGACTTCCTTCACTGCCTGGAGATACTCTTTCTCGCCCGGGTGCTTAGCTTCCAGGTCAAGCATGATTTTATTAATATCCATAACTAAATACTGGTTTAGGTAAATAGGTAATATATGTTTTTTGTCTATAAAAAGCTTCTTTTTGTGGATGTCAGCGGCGCATGTACCGCCTGTTGACTTGCTTTTTGACATGCAGGCAGGCAAGCGGCTCCCATATTGCCACAACGCACACACCCAAAGTGTCAAATGTCAATCAAAGTCAATGTTCATCACGACAAATTTAGCCATTATTTTGATGTGTTGCACTCCAAAAGCCTTTTATTTGTACATTTTTCTGTTAAAGATTATTAAAACACAACAGGGCTCTTACAGGGACAGATGGGGTCATATCGGAAGCGGTCGTGGAAACGACAGACGTGATGCATGCTACCATCCCCACACTGTCTTTCGTAAATTACCACAATCTTTCAGGACAAAGCGACAGACATCCGGGTATAGCGGCAAGTGGGTATAACGAACAAATGAAGGTTGCCGACAGACCAACGATAAAAGGCATTGACACCATAACATCCAATCTATCTTCTATAGCCATACCTTTAACGATTTCACCCGGAGCATCTTCAAGTACTTTATACCCGAAGACGTTCATCAATAAGGCCGGAACCTCTGCAGCACCAGTCTTGACATACCGGCGCACTTTGGATGTAGACAATTGTTTTACGACAAGGGCAAGATAAGCCTAATAAAGGTCGTCAAGCTTGATTCGCTTCCTGCAATTTATCACGACATCCGGGTATAAGACGGGCACCACACCATCGGCTACGGGCTCGATTTCATATTCTTTGCCTGTCCCGGATACGATAGAGGCCTGTTCTTCTATTTGGGCGACAAAATCATCAAAGGGAATATGTATTCAGATATATATAACGAATTCTATTGACTTGATGTGTCAAGCATTGTCAGGTGAATACAACGGCCGACAATACACTGAAGAAGCCTACGCGGTTCAGCGACGTACTCCGTCAATACTATAGCGTGTATTGTCCGGCATCACAATGATGACGCGTCCGTTCTCTATGGTTTTGTATGTGCCATGGCCGCGGTCGGCTCTGATATCGCTGACGCCACCGGATTCGTTGACTGTAAGCGTGACTGAAGCCTGTGCCGCACCGTCATGCGATGTGGCCGTGATGACGGTCTTGCCTTTAGCAACCAAAGTTACATATCCGCCATTAACGGTAGCCACACCCTCATCGCTGCTTGTCCATACTATTCGTTGGTCGGTAGCTGTGGAAGGCGATACGGAGGCTTTCAGTGCCAGGTATTTGGCAGATGAAATGTCGGCCGTCAACTCGGCGTCCCCGGCTATAGTCAACGAGCGCACCGCTTCAGGTTGGTTTTGACCCTTACGGAGATATAAGAACGGCAGCGGCAGCGACTTGGACGTATATGTATTGAAGCGTGCATAAGCGCCCTCGGGGGCATTGAAGCGCAGTGTGCCGTAAGCGGCATTGGCGTTAGTAATAATGGCGCCATCATAGTCTAACTTTATGGACCATTGCATCGAGCCCTCATCCCAGGCTAAGGACTGCTTGGCAGTAGCGCCAAGTCGGCGACCGTACTGGTCGGTGAGCGTCCACATTCCGGCATCATCGCCCTTGCCCAAAGTAAAGTATAAGACTTCGCGATCGGTAACATTAGATGTCGAGGCCACAGCCACAGCGTCCAAATAGTGCGATTTTTCCATGCCATCAATGTCTCCGGCAGCGCTGCCGCTACGATATATCATCACTTTGTCTCCTTCGTTGATGGTGCTTTTACTGACCAACTTCTCGTAATTCCAGCCTAAAGGCGATTCAAGTACCATACCCGGAGCTTCGTCATATTCTATGGCTATGGCATTCAAATATACCGAGCCTTCGCTGTATCCGCCCTGGATGGTGATGGAAGCTTCTTCGGCTACCAAGGCCGGTACAGAGAGGCTCTTGGTGAGATCCACGTACACACCCAGATCTTTGGAAACCCACTGGCCGAACCATGTGTCGGAGGCTAAATCGGCGGGATTGAGTTTGTACAACTGCGTGGCGCCGTCTTTAAGTATCAGTCCGGCCTGACCGGTCGAATTGTTGGAGCATAGGCTCAAGGTGATACTCTTGATGGTGCAGCCCTGCCATCCCTCCAAGTATAGGACGGCTTTACGCTTATTGGGTATCTGATTGTAGCGATTGCCGATAGTGGCGCCGTATTCGTTCTCGAAATACACGGACGAATTGGCCGGAATCTCGCCGCAAGGTGCAAGAATAAAGTCGGCGGTGGATTTATTGAATTCTACAATACGATACACTACTTCGGCGGCTTGTACAGCCACGGGCGCGGCCAGCATAGCCATAACAGCCAAAGCCTTGGTAAATAAGCTTTTGGAAATTGACATATAGGTTTTTTGAATTTATTTTTTCAAGGTCGTTTTGTTAGGAAATGCAAAGATAGCTTTTTTGAAGTACAGCAACAACAATTGTTCCAACTTTTTTCCCTTGCAATTTCGAAAAAAGGCTAAGATGGACATTTACTATGTTTCGGACGCGAGTGTAATACTCCAATACTCCGAGTACTCCGGAGCAATGGCTATGCGCAGCCCGATTTATTATACGGCGAGGGTCGTCCCGGCTGTCGGGGCGACCCTCGCTCTATAGATTAAATTTATGTTTACCTACTCCGACACGGCCTATAAGCCTTAATGTCGCATATGGTATATATCAGTATCCGAATATATCTTCGGTGGTCAGGATGACAACCTTGCCTATGCGGCGCAGGGCGTCCAAGTCAAGGTCTTCGACCTTGCCTAAGATAGCGTAATTGTATACATTACCCTTGACGTGCTGTTGCTGGTAGGAAATGACATCGGCCATAGATATGGACGGCAGAGCGGCAAAAGTCTTGGCATCCATATCGTAATCAATTCCGTGGTCTTGAGCCCCTATCCACGCCCATGCAATATTGTCCTTGATGGTACGCGAGGTGCGCAGACGGCTGTCAAGTCCGTCTTTGGCCAAGCGTAAGGCATCCTCGCTCTGAGGCATGTCGTTGATAATCTGGTCAAAGGCTTTGATTGCATCTATCAGCTTGTCGTTCTGGGTGGCAATGAAAGTGAGGTAGGTGTAGGGCCGGTTGGCACGACCCGGTGTAGCCATATAAGCCGAGGCAGAGTAAGCCAACGAGCGGCTCTCGCGCATTTCTTGGAATACAATGGAGTTCATCCCGCCTCCGAAGTACTCATTGTACACCGTATTAATAGGCTGACGTGCCGGGTCGTACACTTCGCCTCGGTTGCTGACCATGGACATATATACCTGCTTGGCATCGTAAGGTGCAATGTATATCGTGGTCTCGGTGGACACGAGCATGTCATAGTCAGGCGAAGCGGGTACTTCGGCAAGATGCGACGGTATGCTGTGGCAGCTATTGATCGACTTCAAGGCTTGCTCCAATGTCTTAGGACCATAGTATATGATGCGATGCTTGTGCGTGGACAGGGAGCGGAGACAGGCCAACACGTCCTCGGGATTGAGAGCTCGCAGTTGCTCGGGTGTATACAATGTTGCGAAGTACGGATTGGCATCCTTCCCGCCATAAGAGGCGTATGAGCTCAGGCGTCCGAAGTTGGTACGCTGGTCTGTCTTACTGTCATTCATGCCCTTGATTGAACGCTCTACCAGAGTGTTCCAGACGGCGGTATCCGAGACGGCCTCGGCAACGAGAGTCTCGTACAAGCGCATGGCTTTATCCATGTTCTCGCTCAAGCCCGACAGGGTGACGTAAGTGCGACGTTCGGTGGGATATATGGTGTACGAACATGCCAGACTGTAAAAGTCGTTCTTAATCTGAGCCACGGTACGATCCTTGGTGCCGAGCAGGCTCAAGTAGGAAGCGGCACGAGCCAAAGCCTTGTCTGCGTATGTACCATACTCGTATACATATGTCAGGGTAAAGATGTCGTTGGTCTTATTTTGGCTGTACATCACTTCAAGACCGCCTTTCTTGGTCTTGGCAAATGTGAGGTCTTTCTTGAAGTCGACAAAACGCGGTTCGACAGGAGTGACTACCGAAGCCTGCACTTCACGCAGGAAGTTGCTGGCGGCATCGCGGTTGGTGGCTATGGGCGTGATGGGTGGCTTGGCTATCTTGAGGACGCTGTCATCGTTGCCCCGGCGTTTGTATACGGCCACGTAATTGGAAGTACCGAAATAGCGATTGGCCACTTCTACGATGTCCTCTTTGGTAATTTTGTCCAGACGCTCGATATCGCTAACAACATCAGACCAGTCTTCACCGTTGACAAAAGCATTTACATACATATCCGCATGCGAATCGCGTTCCTCAAGTTGGTTTTGCAAGGCCAATTTGTAATTATTGACCACAGCCTTGATTAAGTCAGCGTCAAAATCGCCCTTGCACAGCTTGGCGACTTCGTCCACCAGCAGCGTACGTACATCGTCCAATGTCTGCCCTTCCTTGGGTTGGCCTATACCTATGAGCATACTTTGATCGGCCAAGGTATACAGAAAGATGCCGGCGTCAAGGGCGGCCTGACGCTGGGTGATGTCGCGGTCAATGAGACCTGACTTGCCGTTTTGCAGCACCTCTGCCAAGACTTTGAGTATTATCATATCTTTATCTTTGGCTGCAGGCAAGCGCCATGCCAGGTATATACTCTCGGCCTCAAGTCCCTTGACTTCCCTGACTATGGGTGATGTGATGGGAGCCTCGGGGGTCACGGTCAGTGTCGGCAACGACTCATTAGGTTTCATCACACCGAAGTATTTGGTGATGATGTCCACAAAATTGTCCGGGTCGAAATCACCCACGGCCACGATGGCCATATTATTGGGGACATACCATACGTCGTGATATTTCTTGACATTGGTGATTGAGGGGTTCTTGAGATGTTCCTGCGTACCCAATACTGTCTGGGTGCCGTAAGGATGGTGCGGGAAGACAGCCGAGAACATGGCTTCTATAGACTTGCGGCTGTCATCAGTGAGGGACATGTTCTTTTCTTCGTAGATGGTCTCTAACTCGGTATGGAAGCCACGGAGTACGGGCTGTATAAAGCGGTCGGCCTGAATACGCGCCCAGTTGTCTATCTGGTTGGAGGGAATGTCCTCTACGTAGCAGGTTACGTCCTGAGATGTATACGCATTGCTACCTATGGCGCCGATAGTGGACATAAGTTTGTCGTACTCGTTGGGGATGGCTATAAGCGAAGCCTTGTAGCTTACCGAGTCTATCTGATGATAGATGGCGGCGCGTTCGGCGCTGTCTGTGGTCTGGCGATATACCTCAAAAAGGTTTTCGATTTGGTCAAGCAATGGCTTCTCGGCCTTGTAGTCCGAAGTTCCGAAGTTGGGGGTACCCTTAAACATCAGGTGTTCAAAATAGTGAGCCAGGCCGGTAGTCTCGGCAGGGTCATTCTTCCCGCCTACACGCACAGGTATATATGTCTGGATACGCGGCTCGTCCTTATTGACAGACATGTACAAGCGCAAGCCGTTTGGCAGCGTGTACATCAGCGTCTTGGCAGGGTCGTTGGGTACCGTCTTGTACTCATAGCGGTATGCCGATGCTCCGAAAACGGTCAATACCGCCATGGACACGACAACCAAATGTTTAATGAAAAGTCTCATAATGTGAATGTTGTGTTGGTATATTCTATGGCATCTGGTGAATTTCCCGACTAAGGCATAGGTGTACGCCGTCTCTTTTTGCCGGGACTGCAAAGCCGCATAAAATTAACGCTTTTGTGCAACGTGGCATCGCCGCCGAGCGTTAAAAAATCATTATTCCCCTTTTTATCCCTATAATTCAAGTATTTACAGCTTAGCCGCACAATCTAACGAGACAACAAAAAAAGAGACATCGTCTCTCACGAGGCGATGTCTCACCACAAAAATGTTAAAAACGAATTATATCCTAATTCTAACCTTTTATATTCCTTATTTGACGAGAACTTTGCGTCCCGAGCCGTCAGAATACTTGTAGATATAGATGTTGCCGGGCATAGTCTTGGTCACTCGTATGCCTTCGATGGTGTATATGCCAACGATAGTAGCTTCGGTGCCGGCTTCATCATAGCGCACATCTTGTATTGCATCATACTTCTCGTAATCGATGGCGGGCGAAATAGCCATAGACACGGGGTCTTCGGTATTTGCATACCATTTGTATTCGCCGGTAGGTTTGTCGTCCGAGCCATACACAGCCAAATAGTGCCATGCGGTGTTCTTCTGTCCTACCGAACGACGGTGACAGAATATGGCGATGTCGTCCTTGGTGTAAGGAGCGGTATCAAGCGATCCGTTGGGGAACGGGCCTATGGTAACGAAGAATTCGGAGCCTTTTTCCAACTTGACGGTATTGTCAAATCGGAAGATGGTGGCCAGGTAGTCCTTGTCGTCATACTTGAGGTCGCCGACCTTAACAGCAGTAGAGGCCAGTACGGCACCGGGTGCGCCGTCTTCTCCCACGGCGTTGATGGTCATAGGTATCAGTGTCTCGGGTGCAATGGCGGTTACCGAGGCAAAGTATACGGCTACGCTGTCAATGGTGGCGGAAGCAAGTGTCGCTTTGTACTTCTCAGCGAATTTGTCCATGTCCAGCCAATTGGTGCCGGCATAATTGCCATACCATCCGAGTTCTACTTTCTCCAGTTTGGAGTTTTCCTCGCTACTGATGTTCCAAACATACTGGGCACCTCCGGCCTGAATTGCATATGTCAGAATATCATTGGTTTGTCCGGCATCATTCTTGGCAGTAAGGCCTACGCTGACAACGCCTTTCTTTTCGAAAATGACAGTCGGGTTCTGCTCCGCAGATGTTTCGATATTTGCATTCTGGAATACCCATTTCCATTCGGTAGGATGACCTTGCGAGAGGTCTCTGAAGGTCACGGGAACATTGAGGGGCAGGAACACGCCCACGAAAGGCGACTCGTATCCTTCCTCAGGCAGACCGATGAGGGCTGTCGGAGCTTTTTGCGAAACCACTACAAAGCCTTTGCGCTCGGCCTTGGCTGTCTCTGTACCGCGAGTGACGGTGAGAGTCACGTCATAGGTGCCGGCCTTATTGTAGGTCACTACGGGGTTGGCTTCGGTCGAGGTCTCGACTTCGGCCCCTGGGAACGACCATGTCAGGCCCTCAGGCTCGCCCTGAGTGATACTCTTGAATCCTATGCTCTCGCCCTCGAAGATGTGCAGCGATTCGGATGCCGAAGCGTCTTCGCGTACGATGCGGAAGCCGTCTACAGCCAAACTCTCGCCGCCGAAGGGATAGTCAAAGGCGAATGACACCTTCTTGCCGACATATTTGGACAAGTCAAATTCGAATTTGTTCCATGTCGTGGTATTATATGCCGTTTCCTGTGCCCAATCAAAGGCGTTCAGCAGCGTTTCCGTTTCTCCGCTATCGACGTCAGTGACCGTAAAGGTCCATTTGCCGTATACAAGATAGTAGGGTGCAAAGTATGCGTAGAACTCAACTTTGCTGCCTGCTTTGATGTCAAAAGCCGGACTTTCGAGTACAGACGAACCGGACGAAGTGTAGTCGTAATTGATGGCTATCGAAGTCTTGTCATCACTCTTTATGGACTTGAAATTCATGTCCGACAAACCCCAGCCTTTACCGACGGTCCAGTCGGTCATACCTTCAGCCGAATCAAATTCCTGGTCATAGTCTGCCACTACGGCGCGGTCGGTGGTGAAATCGACCTTCAGCGGGAGGGTGATATCGAACTTGGCCGTTACCACGGGACTATTGACATTGTACCCGCGTGTCATGACGTACAGTGTGCATGATTTGTCCAGAGTCACTGTGGCTTCTTTGCCCTCGACCACGGTGCTTTGGGTGTAATCGCTTTCCTCAAATTCTTCGGCGCTCTTTGCCGTGGTCGAATACCAAACGGCGACGGCATTCTCGTCATCAGTGGAGATTTTCACCTCTACGGCATCATTGAATTTGCCACCTAACGGATTTACTACCGGCTCTTTGAGCGGGGTCTTGGCCACTACGGTGACGGTCATAGTTGCCGAGGCAGGGTAATAGTTATCATCACCCTCAAATTCTGCGGTGATGTTTACATCGGTGTCTTCCTTGACATAAGACGTATAGAGCGTTCCCTTACTGTTGACCGAGCACACCATGGGTGCGGACGAAGAGTACTTGATGGGCGAAACCTTATTCGGATTGAGCAAGTCGGCATATCCGTCCTCGCCTGTAACAAGCGAGACCTTAGCCTCGTTGAAACGTATCTGCGGGTCTTTCCGAATAATGTATTTGGCCTCTACCACATTGCTGTATTCCGCACCTACAAGGGTGACGGCCTTCAATATAGCGGTCTCGGATACGGTGACGGGCTCCGTGTAAGCCTTGCGTGTGCCGTCTTCCGTCTTGGGATTGCTACCGTCGGTGGTATAATATATGGTATATGTACCGGCTTCGAGCGATGGCACGGCCAACGATACGGTCTGCGCTTCATCATAAGTGCCGGCAGCAACGGAAAATGCCGGAGCGGGCACGGACGATTCTACGGTCTCGTAATCAATCTCGATTTTCTTGATATACATCGGACCTTTGGTGTCACTCGTCTGGTTGAAGGTAATCACAATCTCACCTTCCTGTGCATCTGCATCATCAATCTTGAACTCATATTCGGCAATATCTTTCGTAAGAGCTGCCGTTGTATTGGTTCCGTTGAGATAGCTTTTGCCGTTGACTTTCACCGATACATCTCCGGCCATTTCGGCTTTATACACACGGGCTGACACTCGTACGGCCTTGATTACGCCGACGAGACCACTCGTGGACAAGGTAGCCTTTACAGGGGGAGCGCTCGCCGATCCGATATACTGCCCCATGGTTGAAGTATAGGCATAAATATAAGTGCCTTCGGCCGTGGCTTTCCATTGCAAACCGTTAAGCTCGGCCATATAAAACTCTTTTTCGACTTTAGTGGATCCAAAGTTGTAAAAACCTTGGCCTCCCTCTTTCTTGGACGTGTTCCACTCAAAAGACCACGTGGACACGGCCGCCGATGCCGTAATGGGCAACAACGTCGCCAATACGGCAATAAATGTGAGTAATGATTTTTTCATGAGCAATTTGTTTGTTATTATTACTTTCTTATTGCATTTAACCTCGGCAAAGTTAGCACTTAATCCAAAACAATCAAAGTTTTTTATAATAAAAAACAAAATGGCAAACGAAGAAGACTCAAAACAATACAGAATGTTACATTCGACAGTCACCATACACAGGTAAGCCGAATGTAAACGTTACATATTGCCATTCACGTTTTCGCAAAAAAATTGTTCTTTTCTCTAAGAAAAGGTCGAAAGCAGTCTTATTCGGCTGTAAAACAGGACTACAAGCACGACAACGTATGCGAGGTCACGGGCTTTTCGGCAGGACGCCGTCAAGACGGTATCATCACACGTCCGAGCCCTTGCCTTCGAGATCCTCCGGTGTAACAGCCGTCAATATTCATCCCAACTCTTGATTTCGATATCGTCTACCGGAATGGAGGTAAAGGCGTTGATGTAGGCCGAGGCTAAGCGAGCGTTGGTTATCAAAGGAACATTGAGGTCCACGGCGGCACGACGTATCTTGTAGCCATTGCTAAGTTCGGTGGTACTCAGGTTCTTCGGTATATTAACCACCATGTCTATCTTGTGGTCGTGTAACAGCTCGAGTGCCTGCGGATGCATATCAGGCTGCGATGGCCAGTAGACGCGTATAGCCGGGATGCCGTTGTCGTTGAGAAATGCATGTGTACCGCCGGTAGCGTAGATAGTAAAGCCGTGTGAATGAAGTATGTGCGCAGCATCCAACATATCAGCTTTCTGACGCGGAGTGCCCGTACTGAGCAATACGGAACGGCGTGGAACACGCTGCCCCACACTAATCATTGCCGTCAGTAGCGCCTCGCCCGTATCATCGCCGAGACATCCGACCTCGCCGGTCGAGGACATATCAACGCCAAGAACCGGGTCGGCGCCTTGCAGACGCGAGAATGAGAACTGCGAGGCCTTGATGCCTACGTAATCCAAGTCGAAGGCGCTCTTGGCCGGCCGTTGGACGTCAAGACCGAGCATCGCCTTAGTGGCCAAGTCTATGAAGTTTATCTTCAAGACCTTGGACACAAATGGAAACGAGCGCGAGGCTCTGAGGTTACATTCGATAACCTTGATATCGTTGTTCTTGGCCAAATACTGGATGTTGAACGGCCCTGTAATATGCAGGGCACGGGCTATCTGCTGCGACACTTTCTTGATACGTCGCACGGTCTCGACATATATCTTTTGCGGCGGGAATTGTATGGTCGCATCGCCCGAATGTACGCCCGCAAATTCGATGTGCTCACTGATGGCGTACACTATGATTTCGCCATCACGTGCCACGGCGTCCATTTCTATTTCCTTGGCGTCCTGTATAAACTGCGTAACCACCACCGGATGTTCCTTGCTGACATCAGCAGCCAGACGCAGAAAGCGCTCCAATTCATCGTTGTTGGAGCACACATTCATGGCTGCACCGCTGAGGACGTAGCTGGGACGTACAAGTACCGGGAAACCCACCTCTTCTATAAACGAGTTGATGGACTGCATATCCGTCAGCTCGCGCCATCGCGGCTGGTCAATGCCGAGACTGTCAAGCATGGCCGAGAATTTGTGCCGGTCTTCGGCGTTATCTATGTCTCGTGCCGGAGTGCCCAGAATTTTGACGCCCTCCCCGTCTAAGCGCGTGGCCAAGTTGTTGGGTATCTGTCCTCCGACGCTCAAGATGACCCCATGCGGTTGCTCAAGATCGATAATGTCCATGACGCGTTCGAAGGTCAATTCGTCAAAATACAGACGATCACACATGTCGTAGTCCGTAGACACCGTCTCGGGATTGTAGTTTATCATCACCGAACGCCAACCCTGCTGTTTGACCGAACGGAGCGCATTGACCGAGCACCAGTCAAATTCGACTGACGATCCGATGCGATATGCGCCGCTACCCAAGACGATAATGCTGCGCCGGTCATGCCGATAGGCTACATCGTTTTCCGTGCCATTGTATGTCAAGTACAAGTAATTGGTACTTGCGGGATATTCCGCAGCAAGTGTATCTATCTGCTTGACACACGGAACGATACCCAAACGTTTGCGCAGACGGCGCACTTCCAGCACGGACTCGTGAGCGTGGGACATGTCGTCCTTATACACCGAACGGGCTATCTGAAAGTCGCTGAAACCCTGTTGCTTGGCCAGACGTAACAAATCCTCGGGCAAATCCTCGGGCTGATTGTAAGCGCCCAACTCATCAGCCGTGTCCATGATGGCTCGCAGCTTGTACAGAAACCAGCGGTCTATCTTGGTAAGCGCGTGTATGCGTTCGACATCATAGCCCCGGGCCATAGCCTTGGCTATCACGAATATGCGACGGTCGGTAGGCTCGGCCAAGGCATGGTCTATATCATCGATTTTTATGTCTTTGTTCTCGACAAATCCGTGCATCCCCTGCCCTATCATTCGCAGGCCTTTCTGTATGGCTTCCTCGAAAGTGCGGCCTATGGCCATAACCTCGCCGACACTCTTCATAGACGACCCAATCTCGCGATTGACGCCATGGAATTTGCCCAAGTCCCAGCGTGGGATCTTGACAACCACGTAGTCCAGTGCCGGTTCAAAGAATGCCGAAGTGTCATGCGTCACCGAGTTACGAAGCTCAAAAAGACCATAACCGAGGCCTAATTTGGCCGCCACGAAAGCCAACGGATATCCAGTGGCCTTGGATGCAAGGGCCGACGAACGGCTCAATCGCGCATTGACCTCGATGACACGATAGTCCATACTGTCAGGATCGTAGGCATACTGGACGTTGCACTCGCCAACTATGCCGACATGGCGTATGATTTTGATGGCCAGCGAGCGCAGATAATGGTAATCATCGTTGCTCAGCGTCTGACTGGGGGCAACCACAATGCTCTCGCCGGTGTGTATACCCAGAGGATCGAAATTTTCCATGTTGCATACGGTGATGCAATTGTCATATCGGTCGCGTACCACCTCGTACTCGACTTCTTTCCAGCCTTTGAGCGATTTTTCGATAAGCACCTGCGGGGCAAAGGACAGAGCTTTCTCCGCCAAAGTCCTCAGTTCTTCGGCATTATCGCAAAATCCGCTACCAAGGCCTCCCAAGGCGTATGCCGCACGCACTATGACCGGATAACCCAATTCGGAAGCCACATCAAGAGCCTGCGCCACACTGTCGGCGGCACTACTGCGTATGGTCTTGACACCTATCTCGTCCAAGCGCTTGACAAAAAGCTCACGATCCTCGGTGTCAATGATAGCCTGCACCGGTGTGCCGAGCACCTGTACGCCGTAGCGCTCGAAGACGCCGTCACGGTACAACTCGACACCGCAATTCAGCGCCGTCTGCCCGCCGAAGGCCAACAGGATACCGTCGGGACGCTCTTTCTCAATAACCTTGGCCACAAAATATGGCGTCACGGGCAGGAAGTAGATTTTGTCGGCAAAGCCCTCGGAGGTCTGCACAGTGGCTATATTGGGATTGATCAGAACAGTGGATATGCCCTCTTCCTTCATGGCCTTGAGCGCCTGCGATCCCGAATAATCAAATTCGCCGGCTTCGCCTATTTTGAGTGCACCGCTGCCCAGTAGCAGCACTTTGCGTATGGTCTTATTGGCTGTCATGGATTGTCGTGTATATGTATCTTGAATTTGTTTCTTTGTTTTATAAAAAACCACACCGTGAGGATGATCTTGCAGTACTTCCGATATGTCTACTATAGATATGTCAGAGCAGCGCCGCAAAGTCATCAAAGATGAACTCGGTGTCTTTGGGACCTGAAGATGCTTCGGGGTGGAATTGAGCCGAGAACCACGGGCGGAATTTGTGTCGTATGCCCTCATTTGTTCCGTCGTTGAGATTGACAAACAGCGGCTCCCATTCGGCGGGCAAAGTCTTGTCATCCACCGCAAAGCCATGATTTTGGCTGGTGACATAACAGCGCTCGGTGCCTATAAGGCGTACCGGCTGGTTGTGGCTGCGGTGTCCGTACTTGAGCTTGAACACCGAGGCGCCGGCTGCCTTGGCCAGCAATTGATTGCCCATACATATTCCACATATAGGGCGTCCGGTCTCCATAGCCTTGCGTATATTTGCAACGGTAACATCTACCATGTCCGGATTGCCCGGACCGTTAGATATAAATAGTCCGTCCCAGCCCTCAAGCGCATTGAAGTCATAGTCCCAAGGGACGCGTATGACGCGCAAACCACGGCGCAACAAGCAACGCAAGATGTTGTGCTTGACGCCGCAGTCTACCAGCACCACGGTCTTGGCCGCAGATGCTTCGCCGTAAGTCTCGACTTCGGTACACGAGGTCTTGGCTACCAGATTATCCTTATTAGGGTCGTACATTTCAGTCACTGCCGGAGCACCGTCTATCTCGATACGTCCCGGCATCGACCCATACTCGCGAAGGTGCTTGGTAAGGGCGCGAGTATCTATGCCGTACACGGCGGGAACATGCTCGTCGCGAAGCCATTGGGCCAGCGACCGTGATGACTGCCAGTGGCTGCTGTGCCACGAGTAGTCTTGGCATACGAAACCGCGACAATGTATGCGCTCGCTCTCGAAGTTGTCACTCAGCGCCATTGCCGTAGCATCGGCTGCCGGAACGCCGTAGTTGCCTTGCAACGGGAAAGTAGTCACCAGTATCTGACCCTCGTACGATGGGTCGGTGAGGCTCTCGGGATAGCCGGTCATGGCGGTATTGAACACCACTTCGCCGGACGTCCCGGCAGCGTCATAGCCAAACGAATGGCCGCAAAAAATGGTGCCGTCTTCGAGAATCAGTCGTGCGGCAGGTGTTTGTCTCATAATGCTTATAGGCGTAATATTGGGGCTATTGTTGGAACACGTATCGTCGCAGGCTTTGCAGATGCCGAGCCGGATGCGGTATACATATGCAAATGTAGCACTTTTTTCCGTAACGACAGCCACAGTGCATGGCCCATTTATCCCTTTCGTAATAAAAAGAATTCGAGCGAACTTTTTGTCGCACATAAGCATACGTATTCGCCAAAAAATACGTACCTTTGTAGTCTATTCACTTGTGGCCCGAACACGTTGCCATGACGTACACACCAAGCCGCCCCGAAACAACCGAAAATAAATAAACAACCTCATACAACTCCTCATGAACAATCCTATACTAAATTCCGAGCTGGAATACACCCCTTCACAAGAGGCCGCCATCAAAGCTTTCGACGGCTTTCTAAACGACAAAAACACCCAAGCTTTTATACTCAAAGGTGCTGCCGGAACCGGCAAGACCACTATCACTCGTGTCATGGTGGATATGGTGCGCAAAAAGTTCAATAATGCAGACTCTGACATCGCGCTGATGGCACCCACGGGACGCGCCGCCGACATCCTGGCCAAACGCACCGGGCTGCACGCAGCCACAATACACCGCAGCATATACCGTCTGAACTGCATCGAATGTATATCTGAGGATAAGAGTGAGAACACAGACAACGAACAGAGCACGAATGATACCGGCGAACGGAAGCTGCATTTTGCACTCGCTGACAACGTATTCGCGTCCAACGGCGACACCGTCATCTTTGTAGACGAGGCTTCCATGGTATCGGATAACTATAATTCGAGCGACAATTTCGTTTTCGGCACGGGCTATCTTCTGCGCGACCTGCTCACCGTTATCAAGCGCCACAAGATTGTATTCATCGGCGACTATGCGCAGCTGCCGCCGGTGGGCATGGCCATATCGCCGGCATTGTCTTCCGAGTACTTGTCACACAATTACGGCATCAAGACCACAGAAGCAGTTTTGACAGAAATTGTCCGTCAGGACTCCGGAGCCATAATAGAGAATGCAATACGACTGCGCGATGCCATCGATGCCAAACGCTTCGTAGACCTGCATATGAGTACCGGCCGAGATGTTTCCATATCCGATAGCATCACCAACGACTATATGGCATGTCCCGACACGGTATTTGACAAAGTAATCGTCACTTATTCCAATATCAGCGCACGCAACTACAACCTCGAAATACGCCGACATATGTTTGGCGAAAACGCTCCGCGCCTGGTTGCAGGCGAACCTCTCGTGGTCTCGCGCAACTACTATGGCGAGAGAATACTCTTCAACGGCACGATAATTCGCGTCAAACCCTGTACGCACGGCCCGGCTATAATATCGCGCACCATACCGGTGCCGCAACGCCTCCCCATAAACGGTCAAAAGGACGTGCATCCGGTCACATTGCGCTTCCTTAAAGTTCACTTGTACAATTTAGACAGCGACTATGACCCGGAATTCTACATACTTGACAACTTCCTGGACGATGACAACCCATCGCTCGGGCGCGACCTGGCAGCAGGCTTATTCATCGATTTCAAGATTCGGCATCCGAACTTGCGCCAACATACCGAGGACTTCGAGAACACCCTGCGTGCCGACCCGTTCTTCAACTGCCTGCTGTGCAAATACGGATACGCCCTCACCTGCCATAAGGCTCAAGGCGGCGAATGGCCCGACGTACTGGTGGATATGTCACGCAGCAGTTCTTGCGAAAACGAAGATTACTTCCGCTGGGCATACACCGCCATCACTCGCGCCACCAAACACCTATGGCTGTTCAATGCTCCGGTGCTGGACTGCATCGCCAATATGAAAAAGCAGCCTATAACGCACGGCGGCAATTTCAAACTTTATGTCCCGGAAAACTGCGACTTCAGAAAACTGCGTTTCGAGGCTATACATCGCGCCGCCGCAGATTTGGGCCTGAAATGCGAAGAAGACTTATCCGTCAATTTCCAGCACCGTATCACCATATGCGACTACTCCACCGGTCAGTACGCACGTTTCAGCCTGGTGTATGGCAAAAACGGCTACACCAAAGCGCCGACGGTGCTGAACGCTTCCTCGGGCGACTTTGCGCAGAAGTGTCTGCCGGCAATCACAGCCGAATGCGGACACCCGGACATCCCTTTTGACGACCAAGGCAATCCGAGTGCACGACAATTGCACAACCACGTATACGCATGCGCCGGCGCCCTCGGCATCGAAGTGGTCAACATCGAACGCAAGCAGTATCAGGATGTCTACCACCTGTGCACGGACGGACAGGCCGTAGTCTCTTTTGTATACAACGCAAAAGGTCGGTACACCGTCATGAATCCCCAAAGCAATATTGGAGACAGCGATACACTACTCAAAAAGTTCTGCGAAAGCATCTGACCGCAAAAACACCCGACAGGCACATACATCACGACATCACGACTGCTTAGGGCCATAAACACCGCTATAACGACAATTACAATTACATAGTCATACGTCTTAACCCAGACTACTATGCCATACCAAGAAATCAAAGACCTGCTGGACAAGCAGGAGTACCTCGAAGCATTGCAAATCGCCCGTGAGGAATACAAAGCCAACGCCGGACTTTGGGAAGCCCGTAATCTTTTTCGTTGTCTTTACCATAATGCCAAAGCGGCAGCCAAGGACAATGACCCGGAATTAGCTTCCGAGTTTTTGGAGCAGATGCAGCTTTTGTATAAGTCGCACGACCTCAATGACGAAATCAACAACGGGATGCTTGAACGCGCCCTACGGCTCAGCAATCCAACCGGGATACTTGTACAGCAGGCATACGCACAAGCAAAGACCGGAAATGGCGAAGGCGCATACACCACCGTTTCATCAATATACAATGACGGCAGACTCCCCGACGACCAAACCAACGCTTACGGATGGATAATATATTACTCGCTCAAGCAGCAGTCGGACAACGATGTGGAACATCTCGTAGTCGAGCGCAAGCGCCGCCTTATGCGCTATATCGAGCTCGGCCTGCCCTCGCCGTCACTGCTACACTCATTGATACTGAGCGAGGCAGTACGCATCGAGCGAACCACGCCACTGAAATTCGTCCTGCACAACTTCTTCGACCTATGGGGCGGCAGCGCCAAACTACGTCCCGAAGACTGGAAACAATTCGAAGGAGAACACGGCACCTTGCCCTCGCTCGTCGAAAAACTTATCACGGTATACGTCAAGGAAGTCATGACCGACGGCCGCGACCCCTCCGAAGATTTTGTAGCCCTGATAGACAAAGCTCTCGAAACTTTCGACAACAATCAAAACCTGCCTCGCCAACGCGCTCAGATATACTTGCATTTCAACCAAAAGGACAAAGCCATAGACCTGTACCGAAAGCAGCTCAAACGAAACGCCTCACGCTACTACCTTTGGGCCGAACTTGCCGCCCTCGTCGAAGACGCAGACACTCGATTGGCTCTGACATGCATGGCCCTAAGCATCAAAACCAAGGAGGACTTTCTCGGCAAGATTCGCATCTTTCTGGCAGAACAATTGTGCGACCGAAACGAATATGCTCTCGCTGCCGGACAATTGGCACTGGTACGCCGATGCTACGAGCGTCAAGGATGGCACATTCCACCAACAATAGCCAAAGTCTCGGATCGCATTCCGGCCGAAACTGCCGAAGCCGACGGACGCGACTTCATACGCCGACATGCCGACGAGGCCAACATCTATCTATATGACAACGCCATACACACGACACTTGTCAAGTCGGGCGAAGCAACAGACCGAAAAACTCAAAAACGCCGATGGTGGGCAGCTGACGCCGACGGGAACAGATACTCCCTTGACCCTCGCAGATTGCACCTGCCCGGCAAATGCCCCGACGGCACGGCCATCAAAGCTGTCATAGCCGACAAAAGGGTCTTACAAGCATCCGTGTCTGACACCATACCGACCTTTGTCCAAGAATTTAGCGGAACCGTAAAACGTCGTGTAGGCGCCACCGGCAAAGCCTACACCTTCATCGACAAGGCATACGTCGGACAAAATTTGCTCGACTCGGACATCATCGACGGCAGCACAATATCGGTCCTCGCCATTCGAGGCAAGGACGACAAGTGGACTGCCCTGCGCATCGTATCACCGTCCCATGGACAAGTATAGCCAAGCAAGAGCAAAGTATACTCATCCAAGGACAATCATAGACGCCCGGATAATCGCCCAACGGCATGTATTGACTTTGGGCGGCGACTATCACCATATATTGAAACGGAAACCGACGGACGCCTCGACAGTAAACACTCCCGAAATCAAAGTGTGTTCTTTATTGTAGAACAGCCCGTTCTCAGCACTTATAATGAGTCCGGCAAACCATCTACGGTTGTTCCACACGGCCGAAGCCTGCGCACGGTTATACAACGACAGCGACACCTTGGACGGATTGTCATTCTCGCGCCCGTGCTTTATGCCCAATAGCGGAGACTCGCTCACTCCTATTGTCCAATGCTTATTGAGAACCCAATTGTAGCCGTAGCCGCCGCGCAGCGCATAATTGTTGTTGCGCAGAACGTAACGGTAGCCGTTTGCAGCCCAACTCTCCGGCAATTGCGAACGCATATCATCCGGAAGTTGCCCGAAGTCGAAGGTGTAATCCTGCACCCAATACGAGAATCCGAGAAACCACGAACCCTGTGAACGCTGCTGCAACTTACTATAATTGAAAGCTGCCGCACGCGAGTACCTCTTGTTGTTGAAAAAGTAGTACGTATCCAGACCGAAAACCTTTGTATCCAAGCCCGTAAAACGGTAATTGGGATGCAAGATACTACTGCCCGAACCCATAGACACTATGCGCGTGTCCACATCATTGGTTATCCAATAAAGCTCGGCCGTAAGCAACGCACAATTAAGTCTGAAATTCCATCGCCGACGCGAAGTCTTCGCTCCTCCGAAAAAACGGCTGATATTAAAATCATATCCGGCAGATACGGCCAAATAGGTCAACCATACACCGGCCGTAGTATTGGGATCGGAAACCATAGTCATGCGCACATTATCCTCGGCAAAACGAAAGTTGTAATTATCAAACCAGGACTCAAGCTTGAATTTGACATTGAATTTTGTGCCCGTACCCTTGACGTAAGCGCTGTCGTAGGTATTGAAAAAACGATCTCCCCAGCGATAGACATTGACGCAAAAACGCGGAAACTTACCCCATTCGGCCACCGAGTCTAACGCCAAAGAAAAGGCAGACGTACGCTGTGCCGACAGGCATATACATACGCCCACAAGAATAGCTGCGAGCAGTCTTGAGGACAATAGAACCGGCTTGTTCATATCTTTTTCGCCCACAAAATTACATATTTTAGCCGAAAGTTGTATCACTACGCAGCCTCATAGTCCGTATTATCCAAATTTTCTCCAATATAGCCACCAGACACATTGCCGGGCTCTCCAAGCCTTCGGACTTCTTGTGCTTTCCGAGTTTTCGAAGTACTCCGTATATTATATCCTAATTATAATAAATAATTAGGAGGCACTCCCATGTGGGGATGCCTCCTATTGTAAGTAAATTATCTGTCGCTATGTGTTATTTGACGAACTTAGCCACGGCCACCTTGCCGTTAGCGAGTTCGGCACTTGCCACGTAAGCACCTGCGGGGAGGTTGGCAATGTCGATGCCCTGGCCGGCGGTAGCGGCTACGCGAGCCACCATCAGTCCGGACATATCGTATACAGCTACAACTGCATCAGCATCAACGGTAAGTATACCACCGGCAACAGTGATGGTTGCGGCTGAAACTTCGACAGCAGGATTGGTGATGTCCTTGACTGCGGAGCTGCCTACGAAGCCTACGGGAACGCAGCCATAGCCCTCGACGCCGGGAACAACCATTTCAACCTTGGGTTCGGCTTCGCCGAGTTTGACGCGCTTGATACCACTGTGGTGCAGAGGATTGGCTTCGTCATACTTGTCTGCCCACCAGTATTTACCACCGCATTGTGTAGCGTAGTCCTGAGCCTCATTGGCAGCAGCCTCTTCGGCCGAGGGGGCACGGTAGCACCAGTAGAGGTAGCCGTCTTCGGCACTGAACTGGCTGATACCTACGTGTTCGTTTGTGGCGGAACCTTCATACTTAACGGGCGAGCCGTCCACGAGAACCGGGTCAAGTTCTGCGAAGTTCTGCGTATCGACGCCCTTATCAAGAAGTTTGGCGATATCGACACGGTAAACACCGCCTTTGACCAGTTTGTCCTGACTTCCGGCTGTCTCGATGTAGATATAGATTTGGTCATGTGCCTCGTCTACATAGAACGTCGTGAAAATGGGGTTGATGCCATTAAGCAGAACAGAGCCTTCGGGCTTGACGCCGGGAGCGGAGCCGGTGCCTATGTCACCATCCTGGAACGTGTAGATACCATTGCCGGCGAACTTCATACCCAACCAGTAGCGCGGGTCTTTGTTTGCAGTGGCATCCTCGACGAGCTTGCCGTCCTTGACGCTGTATTTGTTGGTTGTAATACCCCAGCCGGACTTGATACATCCGTAAGCCCAGGGATTGTTGTAGAAACCCATCCAGTTGTTTTCCATCCACGAGGAATAATCCTGGGGAAGAGCAATGGCGTCTGCGGGAATCTTGCGGATGCAGACGTTGCGGTCGTTGACAAAGAGGTATTCGCCGTATACATACAGACCGAAGGGGTCTTTGTAGGCGTTGTTGCCGGTATTGTCAAGCACGACAGCCTGGAAGAGCTGACCGCCAACCTTGGAGATGTAGAACAATTTGCCATCGCCGTCTACCGAGCCGGTAGCGGAGTACACGAACTTCTTGCCTGCGCAAGCACCGTAGATACGGTTCTTGAACACGGCCAGCTGGAAGGTGTGGGGTATCTCGCCTACATCATAGGTGTCGATTTCTTCGGAGAGGTCGTAAGCAGCGTGGAGCTTGGAGTCTTCGCCGGCATAATAGATGCCGCGTGGCATACCCATGTCCTTGGGTCCTACTGCAAGGTTTTCGTCACCTACGATGGTGAGGAATTTCCATCCGGCGGCGTTTTTGTAAGTCTCCACGAGTTCGTTGGGCACGACAACAGTGATATTGTCTCCTTCTTTGAACACGCCTTCGGCCATACCGGCGGGGTTGGCAGCCGACACGGTGATTTTTTCGATAGCGCTACCCTTGAAGCAGTCGGCCTCAAGAATGGCGAGAATGGTACCCAGGTCGATTTCCTTGAGGCTTGTGCAGCCTGCAAATGCGTCTTGTTTTACGATGGTCACCTTGTCTGTGAAGTTTACTGTAGCCAACGCGGTGCATCCCTTGGCGATACCGAAGGGAATTTCGCTGCCGCTGACGGTCAGAGTCTTCAGTGCGGTATTGTCGGCAAGCACATAGCGGCCTACATTGCCACGGACAGCCATTTCGACGATATTGGTGCCATAGAGGGAGTAGTCACCCCATTCGGTGCAGTTGTCAAGTGCGGCGGAAGTCAGGTTGGCGCACTTGTAGGCTGCGTAAGGACGCATGGCGGTGAAACCGCTGAATTGCGTAGTCTCCGATGCGGGAGCCCATGCTATCAGGGTCTTGCCGTCTTTGGAGGCTATCAGTTGTGCGGCGGCGTCGCTGATGTAGTTCTCGTTGGCGGCGTCGACGGTGAAGTTCTTGACGGAGGTGCAGCCCATGAATGCGCCGTCACCTATGGTGGTGGTGACTGCGGGTATGGACACGGAGGTCAATTCGTTGTTGTTGGCGAATGCCTGTACGCCAATGGTCTTGACAGCGGCGGGAATGACGAGGTCGCCTTTGAGTGCGCTACCGGAGAATGCCATTTGGCCGATGGTTGTCAGGCTTTCGGGGAAGATGATGTCGCTCACCTTGGCATTGAGGAATGCCATAGCATCAATGGAGGTCACCTGACCTTCGAAGCGTACCTTGGCCAGACTGCTGCAGCCTTGGAATGTCGACGAGGGAATGGTGGTAATGCCTGTGGGAAGTGTGATTTCGGGCAGCGAGGAGCAGCCTGCGAATACGTTGGTTCCCAAAGAAGCCAGTTCGGCTGGGAGTGTCAGATTGGTAAGTGCAACACAGCCTTCGAAATAGCTGGTGGGCAGAGCCGCAACCTTCGAGCCCAGAACAATAGTGGTGAGGGTTTTGTTGTTACGGAAAGGCTTCTCGACCATAGCTGTGTACTTGGAGCCGTCGATAGGACGGTTGAGATTCAGGGTGGTGAACTTGTCAAAGCCGCCGCCATTGAATATCGATGCAGGGATGGCGATTGCTTCGTCACTTTCTGCAAAGGTCATGCTCTCAAGATTGACGGCACCATTGAAGGCATCAGCGCCGAAATCAACGACAGTACCGGGAATAGTGATAGAAGTCAGACCTGTACATTTTTGGAAGCACTTGGCCGGGATCTTGGTAATCGAAGGGGGGAAGGTTACACTTGTCAGAGCCGTGCAACCGTCAAATGTACCGTCATTGAGTTTTACGATTGTGCTGGGGAACACAACGCTTGTCACGGTGGTGACGCCCTTGAACACAGCGGTGGGGACATCCACAACAGTGTACTCTTCGTTGTCATAGACAGCCTTTTCGGGGATAACGATATCTCCCTCGTACACCTCAATGGTGGTACCGTCAGCGGCTTTGGTGCCGGCTTTTTGCACCTTACACTCGTATTTTTTTGCTACGGTTGTGTATACCAGGCCGTTGTAGACAAATTTCGTTGCCTTTTTAGGAGCAGCGGCTTCAGCGGTCATGGAACCCACACCCAAGCATGCAACCAACGCGGCAGATACCACGAAGTTGCGTAGTGTTGATGTAGAAAAACGCATTACGATTAGTTTGGTTTAGGTTATTTAATATCTGGTAAGCTATATAAGAACTTTATTCCCCATTGATATATTTTCTCAATTGTTGGACAGCTAACACCTTTGGAGACAGCCAACTTTCGATATCGTGCCAAACCGCAATTAAAATCTTCCATAAAGTAACGGCTTGACTTATCTGGAAACCATCCATCTTTTACTTTAATCACGGGCATGTGTATGCCTTTAAAAGATTTTATTGAACGTAATTTCCTTGATAGAGACTTGGGATCTGTGGATTCATAATAATCAAGAATATATGGAAGAGAATCCTTAGACATTGGAAGAGAATTTATCAATGTATGCAAATCTTTGTCAAGTTGAATGTACGTTTCAGAGGCATCATCTGGCCATTGTTCATAAAACAATGGGTTGTCTTTTAGAGTGTTGCCATCCCAATCTTTAAGCCATGTGTATATTCGAGCCGGATGTAATAATGGATTACTATTAGAGAGTGAAACGTCAAGGTATGATGAAAGAAGAGTAGTGGGTCTCTCAAACTCCTTTTCAATCCAGTTTCTGAATTCTTCTTTGTTGTCTTTGGATGTATTTTCAACGGCAATACGAAATTCTGTTTTATAATCAAGAATCCCACCAACTTTACCATATTCTAATACCTTCCCAATAAAAGGGACACGTTGGAAACCCCACAATGGGAATTGTTCTCCTAATACATCCTGTGCATCAAAGAAAAATCCATTTGAAGAGAAGACGCCACCAACAAAGGCGCCTTTCTTTAAGAACGGTTTAATCTTAACAAGCTCGGATTTGTTAACATACCCTGGTACCGTCATGATAATTACATCTGAATCCTGAATAACATTTTTTGGTTCACTTGATATATTGTCAAGCTTTATAGAGTGAATTGTCCTATCGGGCAGTTGATATTTAAAATTACGATTCCAATTATCGGGGCGATTTGTAAGAATATTAACTTTGTAACCTTTCATAGTTAACCAAGGAGCAATTGCATGGCATTGCCCTCCACCTCCACAAATACAAATAGTTTTAATTTGAAGCATAATATCTAACTGTTATCAGGGCATCAAAGAGATTCCAGAATGGATAAAAGATTGTCATTATCTACCATGGAGCGTACGGCAATCCGGACAAGATTTCTGTCGCCCATATTTTTCTTTCTTCCGCAGTTGCTGATCAGCACATCATGGTCAAGAAGTATCTGCGTGAGCTCTTTGGACGTGAATCTCTCAGTAACCTCACATAAGAAATAATTTGCCTGGGAGGGCATTACATGGAGATAGGGTATCTGTTGAAGAAGGGAATAAAAGCGTTCACGCTCGGCAATGAACTTATGACACGCCTTATTATAGTCTTTCTCGTATTTGCCATAAATCTGCATGTAAAATTCTCCAAAAGAATTAATGTTCCATATTGACACGTCTTTCTTCATCCTCTGGATAGTCTGTCTGTCGGCAGTCGCAAACACTCCAAGCCGCAATCCCGGGACACCGTAACTTTTTGATATGGATTTCATAACTGAGAGATTGGGGTATGATTCAAGAATGTCATTGTGAAGCAGCGAATTGTTTTCGAAACCATCAGTGAAATCAACAAACGATTCGTCAACGAGCAGCGCGATGCCTTTTTCCTTACACCATGCCGTAAGCATGATGACATTGTCGATGGTAATGAAGTTGCCGGAAGGATTGTCGGGGTTTATGAGCAGAAGCGTGTTGATGTCCTTATCCCCGAAAAATTCCATCAGGTCCTCTGCATCATATCTGAAATCTTTCTTTTGGGGAATGAACGGAATAACCTCCGCACCTGCAAAACGGTTGGGGTATTCGTCGAAAGTCGGGAAAATAACGCCTATGCGTTCATTTTCATGCGCTTCGGCAAAAGATTTGATAAGCTCGGCCGCTCCGTTGCCAACAATTATGTAATCCTGTCTTATTCCGAAGTATTTAGCCGCGAGCAAAGAGTTGACCCATTGTCCTGACGGGTATTCACGAAGAAGAGTGTCGAAGTTGGCTTTCATCTCGTCAAGCATTCTTTTCGGAGGAAAGAACGGATTGACCAGATAACAATAATCAAGTAGGTTGGGGAAGCGCCAGTAACCTCCGTAACGTTTATGGTATTCGCCATATTTCACGTCATGTTCGGAAAATATTGCACTTGCAATGTCAAGATCCTGAATATCGTCAATCTCATACCATTTTTTGTCTCCAATCGGAAGGGCTTTGAGCGTTGAATTATGTACCAGAGTTATTACACGTAACACTTGTTCATAATACTCATTGTTACCCATGACCTTGGAATATGCGTCAAGGAACGGGACGTATTCTTTTTGCGAAAACTCTTTAGAGAATTTGTAGATGTTTACGGTTTTATAATAAACACTGACATCCTCGAAGCGGAATGCCGCTTTCGGGACGAAATTCACGATATTTCTTTCTGAATCGATTCTGACCATAGTCCCGTCCATCCATGTCTCATATTTAGCGACCAAGGCCAGATTGGGATCAGGATGATTGACCAACATATCCAACATCGAATCCTCGAAAATCAGATCTGATTCGAGAAGCAGGGAATCGTCCTCACAGAGAATATCTTTAGCCAATGCCAGAGAATATATGTTGTTGGTCCTGTCGTAGATGGGATTTTCGATATATTCGATTTTGAGGATATCGTCATATCGGTTGCCGATATATTCTTTCAGCTCCTTACCTTTATACCCCACAACGAGTACCAATCTCGTCAGGTTAAGTTTTGATAATTGATGTATGGCACGGTCTATGAGAGTCTGACCGTTTACTTCTACCATGCACTTTGTGTGTCCTCTGGTAAGGTCGCCGAGACGACGCCCCATACCGGCTGCCAAAATTATAGCCTGCATATACGCTTTATTTTAATTAATATCTAAAAATGTGAGGGGAGTGGGGATGAGTTCTTGGAAGGAGGGGTCGGTGGAGGCGGAGAGCTGCCAGATGGGGCGGCTTTTTTCAGTCAGTTCATCGACTTTTGGTGCTATCTGCTCCGATTTGCAGTGGTTGATTGCGGAAATTATCTCTCGAATAATAGTCAGGTCAGGACCATAATGAGAAAGGAGACGCCACCGGCAGTTCGGATGCCAGCATTCGGGAAATATCATGTTGCGGAGGGATTCGGCATGTGCCCGTATCCGGCCACTGAATGATGCAGTGAGCCGATTGTCACCCTCGGTCTCGAACATTACGGCTTCGGGAAAGTCGGAGTGTTCATACATCAGGGCGCGTCCGCGTTTGCCGTCAAAGAAAAATTTGATCATGTTTAATTGTCGGTTGAGGATTGAGGGAATCGGTCGAGGAGGGCGGCGGTGGAGAGGTAGCGGTTGAGGGCGAGGTGTGTTTTGGGATCGGGGGCGGTGTAGTTGTCGAGGTAGTGGCGGGTGCTGTTGATGAGCCGGCGCTTGAAGGCGGTCTGGTTGCTGCCTTCGAAGGCGAAGAGGTCGGTTTCAAGCAGTATTGCCGCGCGGTTGAGGATGTCGTAGTCGGAGAGCCGCGATCTGTCGTATCCTTTGACGGCCTCGTTATACCACGATTCCTCAGTCAGGCAAAGCCATTGCAGCGGTCGGTCAAAGAACGCCTTGTCTTTTCGGTCGATGCCTGATCGGATAGCGCGGTAAAGAACATATTCATCGACCGATTTGTCGCCGTGTATTCTCGCTTCAAGCGCTTTCAGAATGATGCCGTTGACAAAACTTCTGTCGGCGGGACGCTGATAGGTGGCGCGGTAGAGAAGGTCATAAACGTCAATTAAAGCCAGAGCTTTACCGATAGGGTAAGCGTCAATCTGCTTCCTGACAATTGAAATCCAGACTGTTGCATCTTCAACAAATCGTCTGGCATTTACTGACTGACGGGAAGCCGGTGACATGAACAGGCCCAATTCATTGGCTGAAGCCAACATCTGAGAGGCGGATTCAGTCACATTATCGACATTATCGAAATCGACAGAAGACAAGTCAAATGAGGTTCGAATTTGGCTATGCATCTTGATATGCCTTAATTTGAAGGGCAAGGGGAGAGCGCTTTAACATGCTCCATCCCTGAAGTGCGCGTGGAACGCATTGCTCAGAAACGATCAGACAATCTGGATAAAATCAGGCTCGACTTCTACTGCGGCGGTTATGAGGCCGGGTAATTCAACGATAAGACGGCGCTTTCTCATGCCTTTCACTGACAGCAGACGGCCCTCGTAACGGTCAAGAGTTCCGCCCATTATGCGAACTTTCTTTCCGTACATCACGTCAGTGATTTCGTCGGGCTTATAATATAAAGGTGATTCGGTGTGGCTGACGGCAAAGATGAATTTTTCCATCTCGTCATCCCTGACCGTCATTGGTTCGTCCTTGGTCTTGCCGAACTGGTAGCGATACTGGAGAGTGCGATACTTCTCCACGAACGGATCGACGGCTTCCTTTGTCTCGTGGACAAACAACAAATCCTGTATCACCGGAACCTCGCGCCTCTGGCGACGGCCACCGATGGTCATTATCATCTGTGTCATCGGGGTGAACACCTCAAGACCGGCTTTTCCCAGATCATGAACCGCAAGCGAATTGGAGTTTCTGCGCTTTAAATCGCGCATCACGAACCAGTGCTTTTCTGAAGACTCAATCTGCATTTATTGAAACTTACAGGCAATTCTCCAAATCCTGCTCAAATTCCGTGCGTGTTGAAATTCAAGTAGTTACAGATTAGTTCTAAAAAGAAAGAGGTTTTTTTCATGAGTGGCTCACCTCTTTGAATTGCCATTGTTTTGTTCATCGTGTCATGTTTGACCGTGGCACACAAATATCCATCTCTTCGAAAGAGACCGATAAAGCAATTCAAAGCGCTTATATACAATAGTTTGAAGAATATATTAAGGATTATGTTGCATAACACAAATAGGATATAAGGAGGTAAAAGAGTCGGATTTTGGTGCCAATGATAAAATTTATCTCGACAAAAGCCATTATTTCCAATAAATTGAGTAACTTTGCAACCACAAATATCGCTCTCTTTCGAAGAGAATGATATTTGCAAAACACTTCATTAAGACCATTCTTTCTTAGAATTTTGTATCTGTGGTTTAAGTATTAGCCTAAGAGTCAAGCTTTTATCGAAAGCAATTAAGATAGCACACAATTAGTCGTTTAGCCTCTTTCCCCAATTCCATTAATAATGATATTTTGGTCTGCAACCGAAAGGACATTGCTGTATTTTGCAGCTGATCCGTTTTGCAGCTGATCCGATATTTTTGTCAGAAAACGGGATAAAACGAAAACAGGCGTTTAAGTTGAATCTTAAACGCCTGGATTTTAGTGGCTTGATTGGTGGTCCTTCAAGGGCTTGAACCTTGGACT
>ERZ779851.144-NODE-144-length-71635-cov-13.804191_pt1 | contig 71635 bp, 69 predicted proteins | sample MGYA00511094_ERZ779851 | MGnify/ENA primary metagenome ERZ779851 (study PRJEB29588, sample SAMEA2155512) | human gut metagenome | biome: human gut; feature: human-associated habitat; material: faeces | place: Denmark | collected 2008/2010 ...
CGCCTGTTTGAACAGGTCACGTACCTTGGCTGCGCCCATGCCGACGAACATTTCCACGAATTCAGAACCGGAAATGGAGAAGAAGGGAACGTCCGCTTCACCGGCGACTGCCTTGGCAAGCAGGGTTTTACCGGTTCCGGGAGGGCCTACGAGCAGTGCGCCTTTAGGCATTGTTGCGCCAATTGCACGGTATTTTTCAGGGTTATGCAAAAAGTCTACGATTTCGGTCAGAAGCTCTTTTGCCTCATCTTCACCTGCTACATCGGAAAACTTGATGCCGGTGGAGGATTTGACATAAACCTTGGCGTTGCTCTTACCGAACGACATCGCGCCGCCGGGACCTCCGGTCATGCTGTTGGTCATCTTTTTAAAGAGCAGCTGGCCTAAAAAGATGAAAATAATAGTAGGCAGGATAAAACCGATCAGCATATTCATCAGAGGGGACTGCTGAGTCGGAATCTCGCTGGTCAGATCCGCACCGGAGGAAGTGATCTTATCGATCAATTCGCTGTCGGTGTTGATCAGACCGGTCTTGCAGACCTGAGTTTTGCCATTCTGTTTGAGGGTGTAATAAATGATAGAATCCTGAACGTCGAACTGGACCTCCTGAATCTGTTTGCTGTCGATACCTTTTAAAAAGTCACTGTAGGTCGTTTCCCTGATGCTTCGTTCCATGATCCCCGGAAGAACAAAAATATTAAGCAGGAACATAACGATCAGAGCGACGACGGCATACGTGGCAAGCACTTGTTTTGGTTTTTTGTCATCGGGATTGGTTGTCATAGGTGTCTCCATTCTGTGCGCTGTCTGCACGGCACGGACATGTCGGGATGTCCGGGAAAAATAGTGTCTTAAAAACGTTTCAGATTAAGTTTATTATGCGTCCGGCCTGGGAAATTTACAAGAAAAGAATTGAAAAGAAATTCTAAAAGAAATATAAACTGAAAAGGAATCGGAGAGGGTATCATGTTCTTATGTGCATCTGAAAACAGGAGAACAAAAAAACACCGTCCCCGAAAGTCAAGCTTTCAAAAACAGTGCTTCTTAGTGCACCGCCAGGGGCTCGAACCCTGGACACCCTGATTAAGAGTCAGGTGCTCTACCAACTGAGCTAGCGGTGCGTATTTACTTGTTGTTTCACAACGCAAGTGTTATTATATGTCATACTTTGAAAAATTGCAACCCCTTTTTTTAATTTTTTGTAATTTTTTTGATTTTTTTCTTTTCGCACTCCTTACAATACCCATAAAGCTCCAATTTATGCCCTGTCACCACAAAATCCTTTGCCTCGCCGTGCAGGTGCAGATTCTCAAAAGGACATACCTGCAACGCTACTTTTTTGTGGCACTGCAGGCAGATGGCATAGTGTGTGTGGCTGCCCTTATTCCATTCGTACACTACCGTACCATCCCCGATAAAATTGCTTTTTTCCACAAAATGCATTTCCTCAAAGGTGGCAAGAATACGATAAATGGTGGAGATTGCATACCCCACGTTGCCTTCTTTTTTCAGGATTTCCTGATAAATCTGCGTTGCGGAAAGCGGTTCTTTACTTTCCGCCAGCACATGATATACATCTTTTCTCTGTTTTGTCCATTTAATACCCTTCGGGTAACAATATTCTTTTTCTTCCATAATCAGCATTCTTTCTGTATTATAATGACTGCTCTTTCCGGGTCATGCCACTTTTCCCTTGAAACAGCATCAGCGGAAAAATCCTGCGGGCACAAGCTCTAAAAGCAGACCTGCCATGACGCCGATACCATAAAGGAGCGCCACAATTTTTATATTTTCTTTCACATTCCGGTTGGTACGGAATAAAACCAGGACGCCCACACCGGCGCCGACTAAAAGTCCGGACATGCAGGCGGCAAAGCTCAGCACACCTTCCACATAGAGCTGGGTCAGCACTACGGACGCCGCGCAGTTGGGAATTAAGCCAACAACACCGGCAATCAGTTCCCCGATGACAGGCTTATTCAAAAACAGACCGCGCAGATTTTCTTCTCCCCACATATGCAGGACTGTATTCAAAATAAAGGTAACAAGCAGGATAAACCCGGTGATTTTTATGGTGTGGATAAAGGCAGAACCCACAATACTGCTGCTTTTTCCGCAGTGGCAGTGGTCATGCTCACACAGTTCATGAATATGCTCTTCCTTATCTTCGCCTGCTCCGTGATGGCTTTTACGTATAAAAAAATCTATCAGGAAACCGGCAATCATACCGATTACCATTTTCAGTATCAGAATTTTGATAATAGTCAGTGTGCCGATGCTCTTTTCGGATATCAGAATGGGAAGCATCTCGTCCGATGTGGAAAGATAAATGGCGATCAGGGTGCCCAGGGTAATTACCCTGCCGGCATACAGGCTGGTGGCTGCCGCCGAAAAGCCGCACTGGGGAACCGCCCCTAAAATGCCGCCGAACAAAGGTCCTAATTTTCCCGCTTTTTTCACGGCATTCTGCATTTTATCCGCTGCTTTATTTTCCAGATATTCCATGACAAGATAGGTCAGGAATAAAAAAGGTATCAGTTTTACACTGTCTATAACGGTATCAAGTATAACGTCCCACATGATAGAATAATCTCCCTGTCTTTATTTGCAAATGCAATTCATTTGCATTTAGAACTATATCATAAAACGGGAGAATGTCAAGCACAAGATTTTCCTGCTGACGGAAATCCTGCTGACGGAAATTGTCAGTCGGACATTTTTTCTTTCTGCCGCATCCGCAGATATTTTTCCACCACCGGACGGATGGGCGGGGAAATGGCATCCGGCACATCTTCAGGGGCAAAAAAGCGCAGCTCCTCGATTTCTTCTTCCTGGCGTTTCAGGGTTCCGTGGTATTTTTTGCAAAGATAAATAATTTCCACATTGGAAACTTCATCGCCGTTGGGATACACATAGTGAACCTCCGGGCCGGAATTTATCATAAAAAGAGTCATTTCCTCGGCGATAAGCCCGGTCTCCTCAAAAAGCTCCCTTTTCGCGCATCCCTCTATTCTTTCGTCTATTTCTATGGAGCCGCCGGCGTACCCCCACATATGGTTGTCGGTGCGCCTGCCCAGCAGAATTTCACCCTTTTCATTTTCAATAATAATGCTGCCGGCGCACTGTATCAGTGTCCGGTGCCCTACGATTTTGCGCAGATCCGCTATATAACTGCTCAAAAAATCCCTCCCTTGCACGGTCAAAATGCTTTTGTATTTTTATCATGCTACCGCATCCCACCGGCAGCCGTCAAGGCTTACGGAAATTTTCGCTTGTCTTCTTGACATATTGGTTAGCTTAAGCTAACATATACGTGACCGAATCAATGTAAATTAGTCACGTAAAGGAGAAAAAGTTATGGAGCAGCATGAAAAATATGATATTACACAGCCGATTGTCCTGCCTGCGGGCATGTATCATCTGAACGACAACCCCTCCCTCAATTTCCAGTTGAACCGTCTTGTTAACATGGATATGGGCGATTTGGACAAGGTCCGCACCGTGGGAGCCAGAATTAAGGATATCAAAAGCTGGATCTCTGTTTTAACACAGGCGGCAGAAGAGGAAGAAGCTGCCGGCAATATCAAAAGCGCCATGGGATTTTACCGGATGGCGGAATTTTATATGGACTGGAAGGACCCGGAGTCTTTAAGATGCTGGCGCAAGGCCCGCGAGATTTTCTTTGCTTACTTTGAAGACTTTTTTGCAGGCGAACATCCCATCGTGGAAAAAATCGAGGTTCCTTACGAAACCTATACCCTCCCGCTTTTCAAAATGAACCCCGACGGAGCTTCCAGGGGCGATATTGTGGTTCACGGCGGTTTTGACTCCAACTACGAGGAATTTTTCCCGCAGTGCATGTACCTGCGTCAGAACGGCTACACCGTTTATCTGTTTGAAGGTCCCGGTCAGGGAGCTACGATCCGTCTGCACGGTGCGACGCTTCCCATTGAATGGGAAAAACCGGTCAAGACCGTGTTAGATTACATGAAGCTGACAAATGTGACCCTGGTGGGTCAGTCCTATGGCGGCTTCTACGCGCCGAGAGCATCTGCTTTCGATGACAGAATTACCCGCTGTGTCAGCGTTGCCCAGTTTCCCGCACTCCGCACGAACCTCCACAACTCCTCCTTCGCAGCCGGTCTTATCTGGGGACTGCTCAATGTTATATTATTTTTATTTGGCTGGCTGATTGATTTGATGTATACTGTTAAGAAGGGAAAAGGGATGGCATTTTTTGACACGTATTTCCACCGCACCGGTGTAAAGGGCGTCTATTCCCTGCTGCATTATCTGCACAGAATAGACCTGCATCCCCTTGCTGACAAGCTGACGAAGGATTACCTGATTATCGGCGGAAGCAAGGACACCATGAGCGCCAGAGCTTCCATCGGCAAGCAGATGTTCCTGCTGAAAAACGCGAAATCCATTACCGCCCGGGAAATTACAGAAAAAGAACAGGGAGCAGACCACTGCAATGTGGGCAACCAGCAGGCTGCCATGGACACCATTCTTCTGTGGCTGGAAATGCTTGACAGAAGGGATGAAACCCTGCTCCGTGTGAAAGAGGATAAATAATGCATTTTACAGCAGAAGAACAGGCAGATATCCGGGAAAAAATGTTTACGGAGGGCATACAGCTTTTCAAGCAGTACGGTCCCCGGCGGCTTACCGTGGACAAACTCACCAAAAGCTGCGGCATCGGCAAAGGCACCTTTTACCATTTTTATGAGTCAAAGGAGGCCTACCTGTCAGCTCTCGAAGAATATTGCAGCAACCATATCGTGATGATGTTAGCGGAGGCATTAGGCGACCGCAGGCAAATGACCACACATGAATTTTTTCTGTTTTTCCGTAAATACCTGCAGTGTGATTACGACCTGCTGCAGTTTATGTCCATCGAGGATTTTCTATGGGTGCAGCACCATTTAATCGCCCCGGAAAACTTTTATACCAAAGAGCAGATGCCCGTGCTGGAGCGCTGCCTCGCCCTCATGTCCGATGCCCGGAAGGACCTGAACAAGGGGCTGGTCATGAACCTCGTCAAGAGCATTTATGCCATGCGCGAAGTCCGTGCCAATTTAGTGGAGGAGGCTCTGCCGGACACCATCGAATTTATGCTGGTACAGATTGAAAAATATATTACGAGTGAGGAATAAGTCACACCTGCAGGTACTTCGCGGTCAGCAGGGAATTTACTTTGAGAGGTGCAGATACTTCTCTGTTAGGACAGAATTTATTTTTGGGTTTGCGGCTGTGATATTGCTTATCATCTCTGTATCTGCATCGTTTCCCCGGTAGTCCGTCACCTGTCCGCCGGATTCCCGCACTAAAAGCATGCCGGCAGCATAGTCCCAGATTTTTAAGTTCCGCTCAAAATATGCTTCTATTCGTCCGCATGCCACATATGCTAAGTCCAGTGCCGCGGAACCGCTTCTCCGTATGTCCTGGCAATCCTTAAAAATTGCCTGAAATACCTTGAAATTCTTCTCCGCCATTTCCTTATAATAAGGAGAAGTTCCTATGGATATCAGGCATTTTTCCATTGTTTCCGCCCCGGACACCTCTATTTTCTGCCCGTTGCAATAGCTTCCTTTTCCTTTTTGCGCCGAAAACAGTTCGTCCGTATAGGGATTGTAAATCATGCCCAGCACCACGCTGCCTTTCTGCATGAGTGCCAGAGAAATCACACTTGCCCGGTAGTCATGAATAAGATTGGTGGTGCCGTCCACCGGGTCCAGCACCCAGACAAGTCCGTCTTTATCAATTTCTTCGTTACTTTTTTACTCGCTTAAAAACTGTACTTCCGGGTACAGCTCCTCCAAACGCCTGCGGATAAACTGCTGCACTGCAAAGTCCACTTCCGTGACATAATCCGCAACGCCTTTTTCGCGGGTATGGGCTGCCGCATTCCTGTCCGCAAATAGTTTTCCCGCTTTCTTAAGAAGGGCTTCCAATTCCTCTATATTAATCTTGTCCGTGTTAAAGCTATCTGCATTCATGTTATCTCTGTCCATGTTATCTGTTATTTTCATAAGCCACCTACAAAGTTTCATCCTTTCCTACCTGAAATACCACCGCCCGGTGTGCCGTTACCCCATCCGTGTACGGGGGAACCGCCGGACAATCACTATAATACGTCCTGACTCCCGCTTCTGCAAGCATCTGCAAAACAACGGGGGAGCCGCTCTCATACCGTCGGTCACTGGATACGCAGATAACTGCCGCCTTAGGCGATACCGCCTGCAGAACCTCCCGGCTTAGGCTGTTTTCCTGTCCATGATGCCCTATTTTGAAAACATCCGCCCGGATTTTTTCCATGCAGTCCTTATAACAATCCTTCTCCGTATCCCCCGTAAAAAGGAAAGTTTTTCCGCCGCAGGTAAAACGCAGCAGCAGGCTGGCGCTGTTCATATACCGGTCCATTTCCGGCAGGAGCTCCGTGTGCCCCTCTCCATACAACTCTTTCATCCATTCGTTTTCCCTCTCAAGGGCTGCCGCGGATGGACCCAGAACTTCCACAGAAACACCTTCCGCTATGAGAGGCTCTCCCGCCATGGACTTATCCACTCTTTCACTTCTCCCCATAAACGGAGTTTTTTGCAGGACTTTTCCACCGTTTTCTTTCACATAGGTGGTTAATTTGTGAAAATCATTCAATGCGGCAATAATCTTATTTCCGGACTCGGTTTCGGCCTTCATCCATAGATATTTCATCATAGATACGGTTTCCATGGGAAAAGGCTGCCACAGTTCTCCCGGCAGCCATTTTTTTGCAACCGGCAAAAGGCCGCAGGTATGGTCCTCGTGAATGTGGGTGCATACCATAATGTCAATATGCCCAACTCCCTTTTGTTCCAGATACTCTGCCGCCCGTATTCTTTCGGTCGCTGTTTCTTCATATTCGACATTTTCATTACTGCCGCCGTCAATGAGCATCACAAATCTGCCTTCCCGGCAGTTTCCGTTGGGAACCTCCACCAGTATGGCGTCCCCGTTTCCTACATTAATAAATGTAACCTGCGCTGCAAAATCTGTCATATGTGTCATGTCCTCATCGCTTTTTTAATATATACGGCACTCATTACCAGCACAAATATCGTCATCACAATGGCACAGGCACTTGCAAAACCGAATTTCAGGGTCTTTATGCCATAGGTATACATGAACTGGGTAATGGTGGTCGTGGTGTTTGCCGGACCGCCGCCGGTCAGAATATTTACTTTTTCAAACAGACGGAACGTATCAATGGTGCGAAGCATGGCGCAGAGGGCAATGCCGTTTCCGATATTCGGCAGTGTAATGTGCCAGAACCGCTGTAAGGCTCCCGCTCCATCAATACTTGCTGCCTGGTACTGCGATTCCGGTACTCCCTGCAGATGCGCATAAATCAGCAGAAAAGCAAACGGTGCATTCTGCCACACATCAATAATTAGTAACGTTGCAAATGCGGTCTTCGTGTCATAAAACCAGTTGTATACCGGCAGTCCAAGCGTAGTGAAAAGCTGGGTTACAATGCCGTAATTCGGGGAAAGCATCATTCTCCATATCAGGGCTACCGTAACAGCCGGAAGCAGGAAGGGCAGAAGCAGCAGTGTTCTTACGATCTTCTGTCCTCTTTTTAAGCTCTTGACAAAAAGTGCAATAGCAAGTCCCAAGCCTACTTCCAGTATTACTGCCAGTACCGTAAATTTTACGGTATTCCAGACTGCCTGACGGAAATACATATTCTGAAACAGTGCCACATAATTGGCAAATCCCGTAAACGGGTGGGTGCCCTTCAGATAATTGTAGTTGGTAAAGCCGTAATATATCGTGAAGAAGACCGGATAAATGGTCATCAACAAGAGGAACAGCAGCGTCGGCGCCGTCATCTCGTAGGCAAATATTTTTATTTTCCCGTTTGCGTTTTTTGTCATGTTCATCTTACTTCTTGCCTTTCCGTCAAACATCTGTCTGTTGAATACATCATTTCTGTCTGCTTATGCTGCATATATCATTTTCGTCTGCTTATGCCAGAACCGCGTTCCCGTTTTACTGCATCAGAGCTTCCAACTGGGTCTGTGCATCGTTAAGTCCCTGCTCCACGGTCTTGGTTCCTGCCATGATATTGCCCATCTCTGCACCGAGGATGTTGGTAAACTCGGTCCATTCTGCAATGGCGGGTCTGTATACACCGTTTTCCAGAGCCTTGCATACGGTCTCCAAATGAGGGTATTTTGCCAGCACATCCGCATTGGTAAGGCAGCTGTATCTGCAGGGAACACCGCCGTTTTCCACACTTGCAAGCTGTACTTCCGGGTCCATGATGTATTTCAGTAATTCCAGCGCCAGGTCGGGATGAGGGCTATTTGCGGGAATACCGATGGTCCAGGTGCCGTATTCGGAGGTGTTGTAAGCGTCGGCGCCGTCCTTTGCGGTAGAAGGGCTTACCATATAGTTTGCAGCACTGTCTGCGCTCGGTACATACCAGCCAGGCCAGCCGATTGCCAGTGTTGCGGAACCGTTGTCTACGGAAGCGGTTACATCATCCTTAGACATTGCTGCGCCGGTTCCGATTAACTCTAAGTAATAATTCATCGCCTGGGTAAATTCCGGTGTGTTGACGGTGGGGTTATTGTTCTCGTCCACTACCCAGCCACCGTTTGCCAGCAGAATGGGAAGGAAATCGGATACGATATTGTCGCCGGTGTCCCCTCTGTAAGCAAAACCATTGGTGCCTACTTCTTTGGATGCCTTTGCCACATTCAGCATATCTTCCAGAGTAGTGATGTCTTCCGGCTTATAGCCTGCCGCTTCTACATTTGCCTTGTTGTAAAGCATAACCGTTACGTTTCCGAAATAAGGTGCCAGATAAATGTCATCCCCTACCATGCAGATTTTTGTAGTGCTGGGAATAATATCATCATCGAAGCTGTAGCCCATTTCAGACAGATTTGCCAGCACATTGTTTTCGGTAAATTCTGCCATCCAGCTTCCGTCTACCATACATAAATCATAGGTGCCGGTGGTGTTTACCGCATCCAGGGCGATGCCGGTATGCAAGTCATCAAAGGACATTTCCAGTACTTCGATTTTACAGTTGTGGCTTTCTTCAAAGTCGGGCAGGGCAGCCTTGATAACATCCGCATAGGTGCCGCCTCTTAAAATAATGGTCATGTCGGTGGTTTCTGCTGCTCCCGTTTCCTGGGAATTGTCCGCAGTGCTTTCCTGTGCGGCATTTCCTGCCTGCGCCGTGCTGCCCGTCTGTGCGGAATTGTCATTGTTAGACGCGGTTGTGTTGTTTCCACAGGCTGCAAGGGATGCAATCATTGCCATACTTGCTACCGTGGCGATAATTTTTTTCATTTTCATACATTTTCTCCTCTTTTCTGATGATTGATTTATTCTTTCACAGCACCACTGGATAAACCGCTTATCAGGTAGTTCTGTGCAAAGACCACAAATAAGGCTACCGGCAGGAAAGAACTGACGCCCCCTGCCGCCACCAGTCCGAAATTGGTTACGTTGTCCTCGGTATTCAGCACCGCCAATGCCAGCGGAATGGTGTAGTTTGCCGGGGAACGCGTCAGGATGACGCTGTATGTATATTCATTCCATGCATACATAAAGGAAAGCATGGAGATTGCCGCCACGCCGGGAAGCACCAGCGGCAGTACAAGTCTGGTGAAAAGCTGCCATTCCGTGGCGCCGTCCACTTTGCCGCTCTCTTCCACTTCCTCGGGAAGTTCTTCAAAAAAGGAAACCATGAACCAGATGACCAGCGGAATGTTCACCAGCATACAGGACAATATAATAGGAAGTCTTGTGCCCATCAGGTTCCATTTGGTAAACAGGGTGTATAACGGGATAACAAAGGCTACCGGCGGAAGAACTCTCACCAGCAGCACCCAGTAGGTAAGAGGCTTTTTCATGCCGAACCGGAAGCGTTTCCGGGATATGATGTAGGCAGTGGCCAGTCCCAGAACGAGGGACATAACCAGTGCGCTCACCGCATTTATCAGACTGTTTTTCAGCGCCGTACCAAAGCCTTTTCCCACAAACAGCTCTGTAAAATGCTCTCCGGTAATCTGATGAGGGATAAGACCTGCCCCCATGCTTGTCTCCGCCGTAGGCCGGATTGCCATCAGTACCAGCCAGTAAACGGGAAACAGTGCGGCAAACAGCAGTACTATTAAACAAATGCCTTTCAGGGCAAATACCACTCTTTTCTTCACCAGATGTTTTCTGCGGATATGTTCTCTGCTTATGCTGATTTTGCCCCGGTACGGTCTTTCTACCGGAAGCATTCCTGTTACATCCATCTCTTTCTTCCTTCCGTATTCCGGTCCTTCTTTTGCTGCGGCTCTCTTTTCTGCCGCACGCCGTAAGACCTTTTTCGATGCTAATTCTAAGCCGGCGCCGTAAAATCCAAAATCACAGAGCTGTAAATTGGGTGTAAAAAAAAAGCCAGCGTCTTGCACACGCTGGCTTTTCCTGTTGCCCTTACGGACTTATTATAACTTTTTACTTATTGCTGTTGAGGTGCTGCCTGCCTTTCAGCTTTTCCACCTTTTCTACCATACCTTGTTCATTCACATCAAGATTTCTCGGAAGTATCATCCGGTACTCTTTGTCATCCCCTTTGGCGCCTACTGTCACTTCGCAGAAATCACGGTATTCTCCCAGATAAATCATAACCCACATCGAAATACGGGAACCTTCCTCCGTTGTATTCTCACCGGATTTATAATAAACCCGGCTGAAATCTTCACTCGTGGCGTCTTTCACATCCACTGTCACCACAGAAGCGTCCTCGTTATTCATGATATCATACGCATAATACAGCATATACCCGTCAAAGTCATACCAGCGCGGTTGTATGTCAAGTCCTTCAAACTCAAAGGTGTCATACCACACCGGCTCCGTGCTGTCCTGTCCGTTACCTTTTACCGAAATGACATTCCCCTGTTCCGTATTCACAAGGTTCCCGGCTAAAGCTTCCTGTTCCCTGGTAATTCTTTCAGGAGTGGCTTCCGCTAAAGCGTCCGGCTGTGTTCCGCCCAGGTTTGCTCCGGCGATGTCTGCCTGTGTTCCGGCGCTGTCTGTTTCCATTTCGCTGTTGGCGGCAGGTGTTGTTTTTTCGTTGTCAGCTTCTTTCTCCTTGGGGCTGGTCGCAAAGCACACCGCCACAATGACAACTATTACAATGGAAATGCTTGAAATCCAAAATGTCGGTTTTTTGTAATTCATCATGTTCTTCACCCTCCCTTTCACTCCGTTTTCTCCAAAGGCAACCGGACATGCCGCAATCATTTTCCTCGGCATGCTGCAAGTCAACAATGCCTTGCAGTAGTCCGCCCTTGCACTTTCCGTTTCTCCCTTGATAACTTTTTCATCACAGGCATATTCGATATCCCCGCACATCAGAATATAGGCTGCCCAGCAAAGCGGCTGGAACCAGTATACAGATAAAACCAGAAAACCAAACGGCTTCCACAGGTAATCTTTTCTGCCAAGGTGTGCCGTTTCATGTTTGAGGACATATTTTTTTGTTTCTTCGTCAAGTCCGGACGGCAGATAAATCCGGGGACGAATGACGCCCAGAATAAACGGGTCCGCAATGTCGTCACACTCATATATATTTTTTTCGGTCCTTACCGACGCCCTCACCTTCCATTTTATCGCAACATAGGCTGCCAGCGCATACAGAAGCAGCGCCGCCGTTCCGGCTAACCAGACAACCGTACCCACATACATCCATACTTGAAGCGGATTTGCACTTGCCGTTTTATCGGGGGTAAAATACTGCTGCAGCGCCGGGTTAATCAGGTTGTCCACATTTTCTATGCCGGTACTGATGTGCGGATTGCTTTCCATGGCAATACCGGCGGGAATGGGTTCGCTCGTGGGCACCAGACTGAATATGCTTTCCATAGGAAACGGCATCATCAGCTTCGCCGCCACTAAAATCCACAAAAGACAGGTTATCCATTTCGGCATTTTCCTGCATAAAACACGGACCAGCATAATGACAAGAATTAGTATGCCTACGGTAATGGCGTTGTTTAATATCTGCAAAAAGACATTTTCCATCTCACGTCCCTCATTTCTTTCATAACCTGCGAAAAAATTTTCTCACACTAATCTTCCTTCATTTTATCAATCATCTTCTGGATTTCCTCGACATCCTTCTTGGACAGCTTCCTGCGCGAGGCAAATGCTGCGATAAAAGCGGGCAGGGAACCGTCAAAATTATCCTCTATGATTTTCTCGCTCTGCGCCGCACCGAATTCTTCCTTACTCATAAGAGCCGTAACCACACCGTTTTCATTTTGAAAAATGCCGCGCTCGCACAGTCTTTTCAGCATGGTGTAGGTGGTGGACTTTTTCCATTCCAGCTTCTGCTCGCACAATTTTACCAGCATGCCGGATGACAGCGGTTCATTCTCCCAGATAATGTCTGCAAATTTTCCTTCTACAACTCCTAATTTCAGCTCGTCCATGTGTTTTCTCCTTTGGTCTAATGCCAGTAAACCATTTCTTGATTTTAGTCTACAATGATTAGACCACTGTGTCAATCCATTTTTAACAAAAAAATACCCCGGAGGAATTTTGGTAAAGAAATGTCATCTTTACGCATTCCCTCTGGGGTGGATACTATTCTTATTTTTTCTGAATCATCCTACAGGCACGCTATCAGCCGGAACACCTGCTCCACGGTTGCCGCCAGATTTTCCCTTGCCTTTTCCGGTGACATTGCTTCTTCCAGCGTGATAACCGAGCGCAATATGGGGAAAAAGGCATCTATTCCGTGTTGATTGCATAAAACAGCGTCTTCCGTGGTGCATCCGCTGAAAGCCAGCACTCTTTTTCCGTATTTCTTTGCCATATCGGCAACTCCGATGGGAGCTTTTCCCATGACGGTCTGCCCGTCCAGTCTCCCTTCACCGGTTATGACAATGTCCGCATTCTTTATATATTGCTCTAACTTTGTTTCCTCTAAAACAATTTTTACGCCCGACTCCAATACCGCATTGGTATAGGACAAAAAGGCAAAGCCAAGACCCCCCGCAGCTCCGGTTCCCGCCCTGTTCTTATCGGACTCAGGGTACTTGTCCTTTGTAAGTCCGGCATAGCGGGCAAGCCATTCATCCATTTCCGCAATCATGGACGGTGTTGCGCCCTTCTGCGGACCGAAAACAGCGCTGCAGCCCTGCTCCCCGCACAGGGGATTTGCCACATCGCACGCAACCTTGAAATGACATTCCTTCAGTTCCGGTACCACCCGGTCATCCGTAATTTTTTCTATCAACGCAAGCCCTTTTGCTCCGTAAGGAACCTGCTTTCCATCTGCATCCAGAAAGCCATAGCCCAAAGCCTGCAGCATTCCGACACCACCGTCATTTGTTGCACTGCCGCCTATACCGACAATAAAATTCCGGCAACCCTTTTTAATGGCATCCCGTATCAGCTGACCCACTCCATAGGTAGTGGTATAAAGGGGATTTCTGTCCTTTTCCGCAAGCAGCGTAATGCCGGCTGCCGCTGCCATTTCTATAATTGCCGTTTGGGTTTCCGCAATTATGCCGTAAGATGCTTCCACCGTATTTCCCAGAGGACCTGTCACACTGACATGCTCTGTTTTTCCGTTCATTCCGGCTGTCAATGCCTCAACCGTTCCCTCTCCGCCATCCGCCAGAGGGCGAACCTGTACATCAATATCCTTACTTACTCTGTGTATTCCTTCGGCAATCGCCGCACCTGCCTCCATGGAGCTTAAACTTCCCTTGAAGGAGTCTATTGCCACTGCAACTTTCATAAATAATACCCATGCCCTCCCGTAACCTGCCGGTTTCCAGATAAATTCGTATCTTGGTTCTCCTAGCATCATTTATTTTTCCATGTAAAGTATTCGTCCGTGCTGTCTACATTGTAATTTTCATTCTACAAAAAGAGACTTTTCAGATTAGCTTCACCTATCTTGGGTACATATAACGCAAATTCGCACTCATGTTCATTTTCTTTGTCTTCCATCATATCTCCGCAAGAACTCCCAACATCTCTACTAACGTAGTTGAAATGTTGTTATTGTCTTGTCCCAGTTCCACTAAAGTCTTCATTTGCTCGTATTTTTCATATTTTCCATGAGCGTCCTCCGTCCTGAGCAGTTCCCATCTTTTTTCTCCAATTTCTACATACTGCTCCTTCATGTACTGCGTAGTCACCTCAAACAATTTGCGTTCCTCTCTTTGTCTTGCATAAGCAGCCACATAGAATCTCAATGCCGTGTCCAACGTCTTACTATCCTCTGTCCCTTTAGATACCGATCTAAACAGCATAACCTTGGAAAACCATTTGAATGCAAATGAATACCATTCCATGCGCAGATAAAAATCCCCCATGTACTGCATCTGCTCCACAACGTTATCCGGTTGCGAGAAAAAGTCCACGCCCGTTTTCTTTGTATCTAGTTTTTCTCTCTTCCACAGAATACGCAACAATGTTTCCTCTCCGTCTTTCTCCTCCATGCTCTTTAAGAAGTTTATTGCTCCTTCCTGCGGTGTCCTTCGGGACATAAGACTCCTGGTTTCTTCAAGGACTTCTCTTCCAAGCAAACCTGCTTTTCCTGGTTTTCCGCTCTCACTCAGATAAGCACATACATTGTGATAAGCTTTGAGCATTTTTTTCTGAAATTCAGTCACAACATTATTCTGTGTTTTTAGACTTGTCCGCATCAAGCTGTCCAGAATACATCGGCGCAGCCAGTAAGTACGGATTCCATGTTGAACACACGCATTTAGCCGTACCATTTCCTCTTCCTGATCTTCCACTCTCAGTTCTTTATCATGCAGCATATACCACGGGAAATTGCCTCTAAGATTCTGGCAATCCCTCATAAGCACTTCCCATAGCACCTTCTCTTTCTCATTCCGGGAATCCTTGAATTTCCAGATTTCTGCATAATCCGAACAAACCTCCGCATAGAGTTCATATGGAAGCTCTGTATTATCACCATCCACCACAAAAAGCGTCGACGCTTCCGGATCATAAAGCTTGCAAAAACGTTCAGCATCTTCTCCATAAAGCTCGGCAAACAGATCTCTACACAGACATCTCATTTCATCCAGGCCTTGAACTGCCAGTTCGTAAGCTTCATGGTAGAAATGTTCCGCCGAACAATCATAAGCGGTGGCATTGATTGCTTTTACCTTTTGCTGCCGACATACATAGTACCAGTCTGATGCCTCTTTATTCTCATTTGCTGCAATTGTTTGAGTATTCCAAAATTCGATACATAATCTTTCAAGTCTTCTTGCAATATTGCTTTGGCTGTTATTTGTATACAAATCTGCCAGTTTAAAGCAGCATTCCATATAGTACAGTGTATCTTTCTTGGGAAGTTCACCCTTCGCCGGCTCCACGTTTTGGTCGCTGAAATCGTTTCCAACCATCTGAACAAAGGGGATTTCATAAACACTTTTTAATTTGTCAATATAGGCAGAATATAAATGGATGAAGAACTCACCTACCGTTCCGCTTTCCTTATTCGCCTCGTAAATATTAGCCATAGCACCCTTGATGCGGTTCAGTGTTTCCTTCTGTGTATCTCTCTGCATGTCAACGTAGGCAAATACAATCTGCATAAAGGCATAAATGCGCTTTAGTTCATACCAGCGCGGATTTTTCCCTTTCTTCTCTCCGTAAATAGTAAGAAAGCATTCAAAAAGGTACTCCATAACATCCTGCTTGATATAATTCTGTTTGTTGCTGTATAAAGCCTCACGCAACGCTTCATGCAGCTTGAATCCGTCACGCCCTACTTTCTCAATGGGAGCGGTATGTTCAAGCACATTTCTGGCATTTAGCAAATGATTATCCATCTTCTGTTGCACAATCTTAATCCAATCGTCATCCCACACATCAATACAGGACAGAATCTGAAATGCATTTACCATCAGGTCAGACAAATCTTTATAGAAATAATACCCCACAAACTCATCCACATGCGCACATTCCTTAAACACATCCGGTGTTACGTTCACACCCGGCGTTTCCTGTAATTTCCAGTAGAACAAAACCACCATCCGCAGCAGGTGCGGAAGATAATAGGTTTGCCCCTCGTTTTTCTGTGAAACCACGCTCAGCATTCTTTCCACCAAGGCACGTTCATCCGGTTCCAGATCCTGCACTGTACACATTATCGGTTTCCGAAAGCAATTCTCAATCAGATATCTCTGTGCCAATTTTTCGTTAAAACCATGCAGGCATATCTCCTCATTCAAATGCCCTTCAAATAAATCTGCAAATAATTCTCTTGAAGGGATGCGGCTGACAACCACCCATAGTGCGTTCACTCGCTCCATCAGCCGATTATTTCCGGTCAGCCATGTGTAGTCTCTTCCAATTTCATTGTCACGATTCAACTGAAAATTATCCAGCACAATGATGTACTTTATGTTCTTAGGCAATGCAGCCTTGAGTTTTTCCAAAAAGAAATCCTGCTTTCCTGCCCGGTTGTTCAATATGTCAAGATTCTGTTTCAGAACACTGTATATTTTTTTGCGCTCTGCATCCTCCCCTATATCCTTCACCAGATTGAGTGCCTGAATTACTGTTTTGAGCCCCGTGAGTTTTCCTGCCAGCCCCGACAATATTTTTTCAATTGCCGCTTCAATTTCCTCATTTTCCGATTGTCCAAGAGTTACATTTTTGATTTTATCTGTAATAAATGTTGCAATATCAAGTGCAGTGTCAGCTTTTTCACCCTTTTTACCAAGTGCCGGTCGATAGATTCCCTGAATCCATTCATACAAAGTAACCACGAGATCAGCTTTTCCCTGTTCTGTTCCGTTGCCCCTTTTTCCTGCATAATAGCTCTGCAACTGCAATGCAATGCGATAGTAGACCTCCGTCTGATCCACACAATCCGATATATCCAGGTAGACGCAGAGAGGATCGTCTTCCCTAATCTGTTTTTGATTATGCTTTATCTTATCCAGTGCATTCTTCACCAAGAAAGATTTTCCGCTTCCGGCATCTCCGTAAACTGTAAACAGTGCTCTTTGTTCCTCGGTGCCGTAAAATTCTTCTGCAAAATCTACAATATGTCCTTCTTCATCTCTTTCAAGAATATTGATTTTGCGTGTTTCCTTTGCGGTCTCATAAGTTTCCTGTAACATCCCGTCCCCTCCTCTATAGCAATTTTTTCATCGACTGTAATACTGATCTTATCTCCTGCAAATAATTGGCTGCCGTCTGTAAGCCACTCATATTTCCAGACCATTCCCTTGGAAATCCAATTGTTTCCACACTGTGTCCGTATTGCATTCCCAATATTCTTGCTGCCTCAAGCTGTTGATATGGAACATAAATCTGACTGGTTACAATCAATATGCGTTTTCCTGTTCCGGCTGCCTTTTTGTCCTGCCAAAACAAAAATGTGTCCGCCGTATTTGCTCTGCGCTTGTCCGGTTCCGTTGAAGGTGCCGCCAGCACCGTGATTGCCGGTTGTCCTCCATACTCCGCTAATGCCCATACACTGTTTATATTTTCTGTGTTTTCTATCACCTGTTGTGTCTGTTCGATGTCAAAAACTTGTTCCATTGCTCTGCGCATCAAGTCATATTCTGTGACTGCATCTTTCGCATAAGTATCCGTAGCTTTTCTCTCCGAATCCAGAATTGGGCGCATTCCTGTCAATCCCACAAGATATTCTGCTGTTATCTTCTGTTGCTGAAGCAACTCTCCAGCATATCGGGTTCGATATAAGCACGACATTCTTGCGCCTCCGGGTACAAGTACCACATCATAGGATGATTTCATTGGTTGAACAATATCTACCAGTCCAAGGCTATGAGCTGCCGTCATTACTGCCCTCTCCTGTTCTTCATTCAGCGCTGTATCGTCAATCATCCATCTGGCTCTCTCCCCGGTTTTGGAATCAAACGCAGCTTTCTGCTTTGCCCTGAAATCCCAGTGTTCACTAAATTCACAAAGCCAGCAGAGTTTTTGTTCTTTAATTGTAGTCAATGGAATCTTTCCATTGAACTTTTCTACCAACACCTCTAATTCAGGTGTGTCGAGCCATTTGAAACATTTTTCTAAAAACAACATTCTGCTCTCGTCACAAGAAAATTCGAAAATAGTTAAGCCCCCCTTTAGGGCATGCGGACATTTTTTTAGACCGCTATGCCTATACTCCTTCTATAATATAGAGGACTAAGTCCTCCGAGTGTTGATTTAATTCTATCTTTGCAATATCAACCCATATAGCCATTTATCTCCTGGATAAATTCTTCAATGCTATATTCATCCCAGTCATGTCCATAGAACATTTCTGTTTTGAGGTGACCAAAGAAGCCCTCACATGCAGAGTTATCAGGAGAACAACCTTTCTTGGACATGGATCGTGTAAGGTTTGCTTCTTCCATTATCTGTATCCATTCTGACCAACGATAATGGCATCCCCTGTCAGAATGTACGATAGGTTTTTCGTTTGGTTTAAGTGTAGCATTAGCATTCCTTAACATGGTGTTGGCAAGTTCTGCGTTCGGAGAAGTGCCTATAGTCCAACTCACCGGCATACCATCAAGGCAGTCAATTATCGGCGAAAGATATATTTTTCCTGCTTTGATAGAAAACTCTGTGATATCAGTAAGCCATTTTTGATTCGGTTTTGTAGCATGGAAATCTCTATCTATAACATTCTCCACCGTAGGTGTTATTTCACCTTTATAGGAGTTATATTTCTGTCTGCGTTTTCGTTTGATAATTAGTTTTTCCTGCTTCATAATACAACGAACCACTTTTTCAGAAACTTTTATACCCTCACGATGAAGCAGCATATGAATTCTCCGATAACCAAATATATCACGATTTTCATGAAACAGTTGTATGATTCTTTTGCGAAGATTGGAGTATTTATCCTCTGCATAAATGTTTTTTTCTTGATAATAATAGCTGCTTTTTGCAAGGTTTAGTTTTTTTAGAAGATCCGGCAGTGAATACTTATTTTTCAGGGCATCGATTATCACTGCCTTCTCCCGATTTGAGAGAGCTGTCTGATCGATGCCGGGGTCTTTTTTTAATACATTGATTGTTTCTTTAAGAATATCTATTTCCATCTGCATATCAAGCATCTGAGCTTTAAGCTCATTGATATCTTCCGCAGATGTGATATCGTTTGGATTTACATTAATGTTGGCAGTAGTTTTTTTCATGGGTTGAAAACATCCCTTCTCCCGATACTCCCTAATCCATTTATATATCAAGGAAGGTGTGTATCCGATTTTTTCTGCCACTAATTTTACAGGCTCGCCCTTAATAAGGCAACGTTTAATTACGTCATGTTTCAATTCTGTTGGAGCTTGTCTCCAATGCTTTTGATTTGGAACATCGTAATATTCAGGATACTTTTTACGCCAATGATAAAGCATTGGTGCAGATGGATACCCTAAGGTTTGGACAACTTTATCTGGGAATCCTGTCGCTTTTAGTAATACAAGTGCTGTCGATATTTGTTCTTGTGTGTACCTCATAACATGTCAGGCATTACACAGTCCAACTTTTCGTCCGCATGCCCTTTTTAACTTCCCGGGCGCTAACTCCACGGACTTTAGTCACTTGGCAAGCACAATTCAGACAAAATTCATCTTTTACGCGGATTGCGTTTTTTTCTTCTATATCCACGTAAATTTTTTCTGCGATTTACGCGGATTTCATGCCTTTTTCTCCTACACACGTAAATTTTTTCTGTGATTTACGCGGATTTCATGCCTTTTTCTCCTGCACACGTAAATTCTTTCTGTGATTTACGCGGATTTCAAGTTTTTTTCTCCTGCGCACGTAAAGTATCAACTTCCTGATCCAAGTTGTTCTTAATAAGTACCTATTTTCAAAAAATGACAAGCACCTATTTTTCATCCACAACCTGGAAAATGTAGAATTTTAAATAATAGGAAGAGTCCGCTGCCCAGAGAATGGGATGGTCGGGCGCCTGTGTGCGGAATTCCACCTGACGCAATCTCTTGTGAGCGCCGCGCGCCGCTTCTATAATCGTCTTGTGGAACAGCTCCGGGTCCATAAAATGGGAGCAGGAACAGGTGGCAAGAAAACCGCCGTCTTTTACAAGCTTCATGCCCCGGACATTGATTTCCCGGTAGCCCTTCACTGCATTTTTAATGGAATTACGGGACTTGGTAAAGGCGGGCGGGTCCAGAATAACCACATCAAATTTCTCGCCCTTTTCTTCCAGTGCCGGCAGAAAATCAAATACATCCGCACAGACGAAGCTGACTTTGTCCTCCAGGCCGTTTAAGCGGGCATTTTCTCTTGCCTGCTCCACGCCAAGCTCGGAAGCATCCACGCCGATAACCTCCGTTGCTCCCGCAATACCGGCATTCAACGCAAAAGAACCGGTATGGGTAAAGCAGTCCAGTACACGTTTTCCCTTGCAAACACCGTGCATAGCGGCACGGTTCTTTTTCTGGTCCAGGAAAAATCCCGTTTTCTGACCGTCTTCCACATCTACAATATATTTGACACCGTTTTCCACAATTTCCACGCGGGTATTAAACGGCTCTCCGATAAAGCCCTTGTAACGCTCCATGCCTTCCTGCTCCCGCACCTTGGCATCGCTGCGTTCATAAATGCCGCGAACTGTAATGCCGTCTTTTTCCAGTACTCTCTTTACAGCGTCCAAAATCTGCTGCTTTAACTTATCAATTCCCAGCGCCAGAGACTCCACTACCAGAACATCTGCGAACTTGTCCACCACAATACCCGGCAGGAAATCCGCCTCTCCGAAAATCAGGCGGCAGCTTCCGGTATCAATGACCTGCTTTCGGTAATCCCAAGCCGCCTGCACTCTTTCTTCCAAAAAAGCGTCGTCTATTACCGTATCTTTTTTCCGGGACAGAATGCGCACGGTAATTTTGGATTTGGTATTGATAAAACCATATCCTAAAAAGTAGCCGTCAAAGTCATGAACGGTCACAATATCTCCGTTTTCAAAGCTGCCCATAATGCTGTCAATTTCATTATCATAAACCCAAGCGCCGCCTGCCTTCAAGGTGCGGCCTTCGCCCTTTTTCAAAGTTACTATCGTGTTATACATATTTTTCTCCTGTATATTATAAATTTTCGATTATAAACTACTGCTAATCTTGCGTTTATCATACTACACGGCTTTCTTTCAGGCAAGTAAGAAGAAAAATGAAAATACGTGCCATTTGCACTTTTCCCTCCACGGCACGTAAGAATACGGTTTCTCCCATGTTGACACACTGGTTAGCCTGTGCTAACATTTTTATGTCAAAGTAAGCCGGAATTTACCTGCTGCCATCATATGAAAAGCAACTGCTGACGCCATATGGAAATCACCTGCTGCCATCATATGGAAAGCAACTGCTGACGTACTGTCACATGGAAAGCAACTGATACCGGGAGGAAACACGGATGCACGAAAACGAAATGCCTGAAAACACAATATCTGAAAACACAATATCTGAAAGCACAAAGTACCTTTGTACCTTAGAAAAAGAAGGATTTTTAGGAACCTTTTATGAAAGCAAAGTGCCTACCGACAAGGCAATTATACTGGTTGGCGGCAGCGGTGAAAAACGGGAGTTTGTGGAAAAACGTGCCGAAGCTCTATGGAAAGAAGGCTTTCATGTGCTGTCTTTGGGCTACTATTTATGGAAGCCCCTGTCCCCGCATACTGTCAGCATTCCCATTGATTATGCAGAAAAAGCAGTGGATTTCCTGAAAAACAAATGCCCGGTGCCTATTGCTAAAATCGGTATGACGGGACTTTCCCTGGGCGCTGCCTACGTTCTGCTTTGCGCTTCCTATCTGCCCGATATTTCCTGCGTGGTTTCCGTTTGCGGTTTTGATTTCGTAGTGGAAGGCTGCAAAAACATGATTTCCCGGCAGCACAAATCTTATTTCTCCTTTCATGGAGAGGATGTACCCTACGAACCGGCGGAAGCCCTGTCCCATATAGGAAAAACGCTGCGCGCCTGGAAAAAAGACCCTCGTTACGGCTCCAAAGCCATGAACCGCTTCTATTATAATGAATGCTTTTCCGACCGCACCGATGCCAGCCGCATAAAGGTAGAAAACATCAAGGGCGACGTCCTTTTGCTTGCTCCGGCTTATGATGACACCTGGCCTTCCGACATTGCCTTTCCCCGCATCATGAAGGTATTGGAGGACAAACAATTCCCGTACCGTCATGAATGTATTATCTACGAAAAAGCAAGCCATTATCTGGCAGTTCCTTCCGGCGCCATGGCGGTGAACGGAAAAAAAGAAGAAGATATGTATAAAATACTTGCCAGATTCATGACCATGGAAGCCAAATATCCGGAAGAATGTAAAAAAGCCCGCGAAGAAAGCTGGCAGAAACTGGTTTCTTTTTTCCGGGAATGGTAAATTTCTATTGACACTTTCACCGTCTTAGTGTATTATTTTAATGTTCGACATAAAGCGATGCGTGGCTCAGCTTGGTAGAGCGCTACGTTCGGGACGTAGAGGTCGCAGGTTCAAATCCTGTCGCATCGATAAAAAAAGCTTGAAAACAAATGTTTTCAAGCTTTTTTGTTATAAACCGTCTATTTTTATCCCCTCGTATCTCTGCTTCTTACATCTGCGGTGTCTGGTAGCTGCCGCCCTGGTATGCGTAATACTGCTGCTGTTCCTCCTGACCCTTATTGAAAAGCTTCTTGAACTTTCCGGACAGTTTGCAGAGTTTATCATATAAATCGAAGGTAATCTGGGTGGTGGGTGCTACTTCCATGTAGGAAACCATCATCTTTACCATCATATAGCTGTCGATAAATGCGCTCTTAAATACGGCTGCAAACATGATACCAAGGATGAAAGCGAAAATCCATGCATTCTGTACGCTGAAGGCTGCTAAAATGCCAAGGAAGATAAAGAACGGAAGCGCCCATGTCACAAGGGTGATACCCATAACGATTAAAGTTGTAATTGCGGCATCCTTTAAAAGCTTCTTCCAGTTCTGGAAGTAGATAACAACGCCGTCTGCTGCGCTCTTACATGCGGACTGGTCTTTATGTAAGAAGGTGTAGCCCAGGCAGCATTCATCAACATATCCCAGTGCAATCTGTACGAACATCTGAGCAAAAGATAAAATAGCGCTGACCCCGGGAATACCGCCGAGCAGATTATCTAACTTCTGTAAGCCCTTCTGCAACTGACTGACCGCGCCGGATACCAGCCTGTCTACTACAAAGTAAACGTTTGCTGTGGCAAATCTCTCTTTTACCATATTCTTCGCAACTTCAAACTGGTTATCGGGTACCTGACCGGTTGTTACAGCGGTGGTTACCATTGCCACATGTCCTGCTTTAATCATATAGCCGACATAGTGATTGACGATACCGCTTACCGCTGCCACCATAATGAGCCAAATCCAGAAACCGATTACCATGCCGCCGCCCTGACCAAGGCTGCCGAGTCCTAAACAGATAGCCAGCAGTATGATAGAAAAAAGAATAACTGCTGCACCAAGTGCGAGCTTAAGCCACACAAACTTCATTGTCTTAAAATAAACATCTCTTGCTTTCAATTTTTTCCCTCCATAAGATTATTTTCAAACTACGCTCTTATTATATGAGGGGCAAAGAAAAAGTGCATCCTCAGATTCTGCACTTTAGTGTGGCAGAACGGTAAAAAGGATGCACGTTTCAGGGAAGTATAAATTTTTCAGTACCCCGGAGCTTTGCCTTCCAGGAGGGAGAACGGTCTCGCAGACATTCCACCGCAGCCGTAACCTCTTTTATAATAGAAGCAACTTCCTCTTCTGTATTGTAATCGCTTAATGTCAGACGCAGGGCGCTGTTTGCAATCTCCCGCGGTCTGCCCAATGCCAGCAGCACATGGCTGGGATCTAAGGAACCGGAAGTGCAGGCGGAACCCGCCGAGGCACAGATACCCTTGGAGTCCAGCAATACCAGCAAAGTTTCTCCGTCCACCCCTTCGAAGCTGAAATTCACGTTTCCGGGCAGCCTGTGCTTGCTGTCACCGTTCAAAGTGGAGTGAGGAATTTGCGACAGACCTGCAATCAGCTTATCCCGCATAGCCTGCACCCGGCTGCTTATTTCTTCCAGGTGTGCCGAACATTCCTTGAGGGCTGCCGCCATGCCCACAATGGCGGGAACATTTTCCGTACCGGCGCGCCTGCCTCTTTCCTGGGCGCCGCCTTCGATCAGATTTGTCAGCAGAATGCCCTTTTTCACATAAAGAGCACCTACACCCTTGGGTCCGTGAAACTTGTGGGCGGATAAAGAAAGCATATCGATATTCTGCTCCGCAACCGATACGGGCAGATGACCCACTGCCTGCACGGCGTCCGTGTGGAATAAAATGCCCCTTTCACGACAAACAGCCCCAATCTCCCCGATGGGAAGAATGGAGCCTACTTCATTGTTTGCATACATAACCGTCACCAGACAGGTATCGTCGCGGATAGCATCCCGCACCTGCCCCGGTGTAATATTTCCCTGTTCTCCCACAGGTAAAAGCTCCACCGTAAAACCTTGTTCCTCTAACTTTTTCAGAGTATGCAGTACGGCGTGGTGCTCAAATGCCGTGGAAATAATGTGCTTTTTTCCCGCCTTTTCGCCAAGTCTGGCTGCCGACAGGATTGCCTGATTGTCCGCTTCACTGCCTCCGGAGGTGAAATAAATCTCCTTGGGGGAGCAGCCTAAGCATCCGGCTATCGCATTGCGGGAACTGTCCAGTGCATCCGCCGCCCTTTGTCCCACTGCGTGAAGACTGGAAGGATTGCCGTAATATTCCCGTAAAAAGGGGAGCATGGCCTTAAGAGCCGTTTCACTCATTTTTGTGGTTGCCGCATTGTCTGCGTATATCTGCATTTTCCATGCTCCTCCTTCCCTTTATAATCCCACATCTTTTGCTTAATCCCAGGGCTTTTGCCAACCGGGATTATCGAATCTCTTAGAGTCCTAATTTTTTCTCCAGCTTAGCAACAACATCTTTGATACAACCGTCCTTGAACGGGCTTACCAGTCCGACCTCTTCTACCATGCTGGTGAAGAAATCGCTTGCGGACAGATAGCAGAGTTTTAAGTAGCTGTCCCATGCGGACTTGAAGTCTTCGTCCATTTTTGCCTTGTACTGCAGAGCGTCCGTCTGTGCGATACAGTAATCGATATAGTAGAACGGAGACATGTAAATGTGCTGCTGTTTCTGCCAGAAACCGCCCTTGGAGAAGAATTTTGCATCGCCGAAATCCCAGTGAGGCTTGTATTCCTGCTGTAATTTCTTCCATGCGGCATGTCTTTCCGCCGGAGTCATTTCGGGATTTTCGTATACGATATGCTGGAATTCATCTACCATACAGCCGTAAGGGATAAATGCCACAGCATCCTCTAAATGCATTTCTCTGTAATCATCCGCTCTGTCACCGAAGAACAGCTCCATCCAGTCACCGGTGAAAAATTCCATGGACATGGAGTGTGTTTCCGCTGTTTCCATAGTAATATCGCGATGCTCCTGAATAGGGTCTTTGCCGGATAAAAATCCCTGGAACGCATGACCGCATTCATGAGTTATGACATCAACGTCACCTTCTGTGCCGTTAAAGTTTGCAAAGATAAACGGAGAATTGTAGTCGGGCAGGTAGGTCATATAGCCGCCCGCTCTTTTGGTCTTTCTGCCGAGAACATCGAAAAGCTCGTTCTCCATCATGAAGTCAAAGAATTCCTTGGTTTCGGGAGAAAGCTCTGCGTACATCTTCTGTCCGTTCTTCAAAATATCTTCGGGAGTACCGATGGGCTTGGGATTTCCTTCCTTAAAATAAACACCTTCGTCAATGTAGGAAAGCTTTTCCAGACCCAGTCTCTGTCTTCTTCTGTCATGCAGCTTTTCTGCAAAAGGCACGAAATCCTTCTTAATCTGCTTACGGAAGTTCTCCACCTCATCCTTGCCGTAGCAGTTGCGCTGCATACGGTAGTAGCCTAAGGTAACATAGTTGTCGTAACCAAGTGCCTTTGCCTGTGCATCTCTGTTCTTGACAAGCTTGTCATAAATTTCATCCAACTTGTCTGCGTTTGTTTCAAAGAAATCTGACATCTTGTCCCATGCTTTCTGACGGATTTGTCTGTCAGGGCTGATGGTGTAGGGACGGAGTAAGGAAAGGTTTAATTCTTCGCCTTCCCAGTCAATTTTTGCGGAAGCGATCAGCTTCGCATACTCGGTTACCAGCGCATTTTCTTCCTGCATCAGGGGAATGAGTTTGGCATCGAAAGATTTTAAGGAAAGTTCAATGTTCTTAAAGGCTACGGGACCGATTTTTTCAACTAAATAATCCTTGTAGGGAGACTCATAGAGTTTTTTCTTGTACGTTACCACCAGATTTTCCAGTTCGGGCATCTTCTCATCATAAAAATCCTGCTCTGCGCTGTAAAATTCATCCGCAGTATCTACGTCATGGCGAATTTGTGCAATGGTAATGTTGGTTGCCACTGTGTCATAAAGTGCATAAAATTTTTTGTGGACAGCGAACTGCTCTTCGCCGCTCTTTGCCGCATCCAGCTCTGCCATCAGGGCTTTCATGTCTTCCGCAACTTTATCAAAGTCCACTCTCTTGTAGGGCATGTCCTTAAATTTCATAAAAAAACCTTCTTTCACTATAAGATATATAACTACTGTATCTCTATCTTATAATGAAAGAAGGTTCTTTTCAACTTAAAACTTTATAAACCCACTCATTGGTATCATTCCTTTGTGTCAGGGAACTTGCCTTGTCCGGCAAGCCCCGCTGTTTTATCTTGCCGTTTTATCCTTCAATGGCGATATGTTTCTTCTGCTCTACTGCCTTAGCTTCCTTCTTGGGAATAGACAGTTTCAGAATACCGTTTTCATATTTAGCCTTGATATCATCCTCGGTAATACCGTCACCGACATAGAAGCTTCTGCTCATGCTGCCGGCATAACGTTCCTTACGGATGTATTTGCCTTTCTTATCCTCTTCGTCCTTATCAAGACCCTTGGAAGCGGAAATAGTAAGATAACCGTCTGTCAAATCCAGATTCAGTTCGTCTTTCTTGAAGCCGGGCAGATCAATGTCTACTTCGTAACCGGTCTCATGCTCCTTTACATCCGTCTTCATCATATTTTTAGCTTTCTTGCCATACAGAGGATTACGTTTACCAAAGAAATCATCCTCGAATGGGAAGTCCATCATCTCATCAAATAAATCTTCACCAAAAATGCTAGGTAACATCATAAGTCATTCCTCCTTCTATGAGCAGTACAGCTTTGCTGTAACTGTCCGGAAACCATGTTTCCGAAAACTTTTCTGTTACACTCATTGGGAACTTAGGAACTTTTCTCTTTTCCTTTGTTCTAACTGTGTTATAACACATATTGTTAGCACTGTCAATAGGTGAGTGCTAATTTTTTTGTGAAAAATCTGTGAACTTTTTCACTGCAAATTTTCTACCTTATATCTCATGTATCTGCAGAAGTGTACCGGATTATACGGCCTTCGCATACTCCTGCAGCTTCTGTTTGGCATCGGCGCTTAAATTCCTGGGGACGCGAATCTGGATAACTGCGTACTCGTCGCCTTTCTGGGAAGGATTCTTCATGGAAACAATACCCTTGCCTTTCAGACGAATCTTGGTGCCTGACTGTGTTCCTTCTTTAATTTTACAGCTCACTCTGCCATTCAGAGTAGGAACTATGGTTTCGCCGCCAAGAACGGCTGTTTCAAAAGGAATTTCCACGGTGGTGTAAATGTCCATGCCTTTCCGTTCAAAACCGGGTTTGCTCTGAACAGTTACTTCCAGAAGCAGGCTGCCGGCTCCGCCGCCGTTTTGTCCGGGCATACCTTTGCCTTTCAGACGAATCTTCTGACCGGAATCAATGCCCGCAGGAATATGCACCTGCAGAGACTGCTCCCTACCATCCGGAGTACGGAAACGGATAACCTTGTCAGCGCCAAGTGCGGCTTCTTCAAAGCTTACCTCTACCTTGGCAAGCACATCTTCACCGTCCCTGGAGCGGCTGCGGCTCTTTTTGCCGGCTCCGCCAAAGAAGCCGTCGAAAATATCATCCAAATTGTCACCGGTATAATAATATTCCTGATACCCATCACCGGGATTTCCTTCAAAATGGAAACTGCCGTTGCCAAAGCCGCCTTCGCCGCCGAAACCGCCACGGAATCCCTGACCGCCAAATCCGCCGAAGCCCCGGCTTCCGAAACCGCCGAAGCCACCGGCGCCGCCGCCAAATCCCTGACCACCGGCACCGTACGCACCGCCCTGACCGGCGCCTTCCTCAAAAGCTGCATGACCAAACTGATCGTACAACTTACGTTTCTCTTTATCGCTCAAAACCTCATATGCTTCCGTAACTTCCTTAAAAAGCTCCTCTGCCCTGGGGTCGTCTTTGTTCATATCCGGGTGATATTTCTTTGCCAGTTTCCGGTATGCTTTTTTGATTTCCGCATCCGTCGCTGATTTATTCACACCTAACACTTCATAATAATCTCTTTTTTGTGCCATATTCGTTATCCCTCCCTTCCGGATTTATTTTTTTCGTACTTTTTGTCATTTCTCATTTTCATGATAGAAAAATGCCCCGGAGTTTGTTCCGGGGCAGCTTAAACATCAGCCTTCAATTGCGACATGCTTCTTGGTTTCCACTGCTTTTGCTTCCTTCTTAGGAACATCCAGCCGTAATACACCATTTTCAAATTTCGCATGTATATCTTCTTCGGTAACATAGTCACCAACATAGAAGCTTCTGCTCATTGCGCCGGCATAACGCTCCTGACGGATGAATTTGCCTTTCTTGTCTTCTTCATCCTTGTCAAGACCCTTGGAAGCGGAAATGGTCAGATAACCGTTTTCCAGCTCAACATTAACTTCATCTTTCTTGAAGCCGGGCAGGTCAACCATGATTTCGTAACCGTTATCCAACTCCTTAACATCGGTCTTCATAATCTGTTTTGCATGTTTGCCATACAACTCCTTGCTTACATCGGGGAATGCAAAACCATCCATAAAGTCATCAAAAATATCTCTACCAAATACACTGGGCATCATCATAAGTCCTTCCTCCTTCTATGACCGCACAACCTTGGTCGTGCAGAAAATGGAAACCTTCGTTCCATTTGTTTACATTTTCATTTTGGAACTCCGGAACATTTCTCTTTTCCTTTGTTCTAAGTGTACTATAACACTTATTATTAGCACTGTCAAGAGGTGAGTGCTAATATAATTATAAAGAAATTATAAACAAAAAATAAACTGTAATATTCCCATTCTTGATGTTTTATGCTATACTTGAAACACTGTTTTGCAAAATAATGTGAAAAAAAGGAGATTTTTATGAATACACAGGATAAAAAAAGAAGTTCCTTTTCCGGAAAGATAGGTTTTGTACTGTCTGCCGCAGGCGCTTCGGTAGGTCTTGGCAATATCTGGCGTTTCCCTTATCTTGCTGCTAAATACGGCGGCGGCATCTTTCTCATTATTTATATTTTACTGGCGCTGACCTTCGGCTACAGCATGATTATTGCGGAAACCTCCATCGGTCGTATGACCGGGAAAAGTCCCGTCGGCGCTTTTTCTTCCTTCGGAAAATCCCGCTGGCTTTCCTTCGGCGGCTGGTTCAATGCCATTATTCCTATTCTGATTGTTCCGTATTACTCCGTTATCGGCGGCTGGGTTATCAAATATCTCGTGGAATATATCAAAGGAAACGGCAGCCTGCTGGCAACGGACGGTTACTTTTCTTCCTTTATCACGGACGGACTTTCCACGGAAATCTGCTTTATTGTGTTTGCCCTGTTTACCCTCGGCATTATTTATGCAGGTGTGCGGAACGGTATTGAACGAGTGTCGAAATTCATGATGCCGGTTCTGGTCGTTCTTTCCGTGGTTATCGCGATTTACTCCGTTTCCCGCCCGGGCGCCTTAAAGGGTGTGGAGTATTTCCTTATTCCCAATATAAAGAATTTTTCCTGGATGACCGTTGTGGCGGCCATGGGTCAGATGTTCTATTCCCTGTCCATCGCCATGGGTATCCTGATTACATTCGGTTCCTATATGAAAAAGGACATATCCATTGAAGACTCCACCCGGAACGTGGAGGTTTTCGACACGGCGATTGCCATTATGGCAGGTCTTATGATTATTCCCGCCGTATTTTCCTTCTCCGGCGGCGACCCGGATACCCTGCAGGCAGGTCCTTCCCTGATGTTCATTACCATTCCCAAGGTATTTGACAGCATGGGCCTCGGCACCGTTATCGGTATTTTATTCTTTCTTCTGGTGCTTTTTGCAGCCGTTACCAGCTCCATTGCTTTGACGGAAAGCGCCGTTTCTACCTTTGAGGACGAACTGGGCTGGGGCAGAAAAAAAGCAACCGTTCTGGTCGGTGTGATCATGCTGCTTTTGGGAAGCCTTTCTTCCCTGGGCTACGGACCGCTCGCCAATGTGAAAATTCTCGGCATGCAGTTTCTGGATTTCTTTGATTTCCTGACCAACTCCGTTATGATGCCCATTGCCGCCATCGCTATCTGCCTGTTAGTTTCCAAAGTAATCGGTGTCAAACGCATTGAGGAAGAGGTACTGCACGGCGAAAGCTCATTCCGCAGAAAAAAAGTTTTCTACATCATGATTCAGTACCTCTGCCCGATTTTTGCGGTGATCATCTTGATCAGCTCCATCGCAAATGCATTCGGCTGGATTTCTATGTAAGTTTAAAAAGACTGTATGCCCGACGGACACACAGTCTTTTTATTATGGTTATGTACACACAAACTTTTGCTGTTCTTTTGCCGCTTTTCACGGCATCTGTATTACGGTTATTCTACATCCTGCAGAGCTGCATAATCTTCTTCGCCGGTACGAACCTTTACAACCTTATCTACATTGTAAACGAAAATCTTACCGTCACCGATATGACCGGTGTAAAGAGCCTTCTTGGCAGCTTCCACAACTTCGGATACAGGAATCTTGCTGACTACAACTTCTACTTTCACCTTAGGGAGCAGGGTGGCATCCATTTCAACACCACGATACATCTCGCCGGCACCCTTCTGAATACCACAGCCCATAACCTGCGTCATGGTCATACCGGTTACGCCAAGGTCGTTCAGCGCTTTCTTCAAGTTTTCAAACTTCGCCAGTTTTGCAATAATAACTACCTTATAAATACCTTCTGCCAAAGTCATATTGGGAGCCTCGGCAACCTTAACGGCTGCATTCTTCTGGAACTCTGATGCCTTTTCGTAATCAGAAACACCAAGGTCGGTATTCTCATTTACATCCATAGTCATGGTGTTGGAAATATCCATAATGCTGAAGCCTGCATATGCAGAAGGAAGACCATGTTCGGTTACATCCAGACCTGCAATTTCCTCTTCTTCGGAAACACGTAAGCCGAAAATCTTCTTAATTACAAGGAAGGCAATGGTAATGGTAACTGCCGTCCATGCTGCGGTACAAAGCATACCGAATAACTGGATTCCTAACTGCCTGAAGCCGCCGCCGTAGAAAAGACCTTTGCCGGCAATCTGGTTTGCACCGCCGCTGATTGCTCTTGCAAATGCGGGAGCGCTGTCGGTTGCAAACAGACCTACTGCAATGGTACCCCAGATACCATTCATAAAGTGAACGGCAACTGCACCAACAGGGTCATCAATTCTTAATTTATAATCTAAAAGCCATACACCAAATACAACTAAGAGACCGGAAACAAGACCGATAATGGTTGCACCGAGTGCATCGCAGACATCGCAGGGAGCGGTAATGGCAACCAGACCTGCCAGAGATGCGTTCAGACACATGGAAACATCGGGCTTACCGTATTTAACCCAGGTGAAAATCATGGCAACAACAGTTGCAACGGAAGGAGCAATGGTAGTTGCCACGAAAACGGAACCCATTTCTTCAATGGAAGTAGCTGCGGCGCCGTTGAAACCATACCAGCCAAGCCAGAGAATAAATACACCAAGACATCCAATCGGGAGGTTATGTCCGGGGAATGCATTTACTTTTGTAATTTTGCCGCTCTTATCTTTTACGAATTTACCGATACGGGGACCAACCATTGCGGCACCGATTAAAGCACAGATACCGCCAACCATGTGGATACAGTTGGAACCTGCAAAATCGTGGAATCCCATCTGTGCTAAGAAGCCGCCGCCCCATGTCCAGTGTGCTTCAATGGGATAGATAACTGCAGAAATAACAGCGGAATATACACAATAGGATAAAAATCTGGTTCTTTCAGCCATAGCGCCGGAAACGATTGTTGCGGTGGTGGCACAGAATACTAAGTTGAATACGAAGTTGGACCAGTCAAAGTGGGCATAATCCGTAAAAATGTCAAACCCGGGCTTACCAATAATACCTAAAAGGTCTTCTCCCAAGAAAAGCCCGAAACCAATCAAAATAAACATCACCGTACCGATACAGAAGTCCATCAGGTTCTTCATCAGGATATTACCGGCGTTCTTCGCTCTGGTAAATCCGGTCTCCACCATTGCAAAGCCTGCCTGCATCCAGAACACGAAGGCTGCGCCAATGAGGAACCAGACACCGTATACTTCGTTGGTGATTGCACTCATAATTTCCTCTGTCATAATCATTCCTCCTCAAAGTTGTTTTGATTAAAAGGTTTGTTTTGCAAAACAAAAAAGGCACTACGATTTTTCGTAGCGCCTTTGCTATGGAGAGAGTATAGCACCGCATATTTTTTCTGTCAACAACTTTTTTTCCAGACTTTTCCAAGCACCACAACTGCTGCCATAACCGCAAACACCGCCGCAGTTATTGTGATTATCAAGGCTTTTGCATCCATTGTCCTTGCTGCTTTTACTCCATAATAAAACGGCAGTGCCTTGCTTACCGCAAGAATTTTTCCGCCCAGCGTATCCACCGGCATCCAGATTCCGCCCAGCATGCCGGTAACGGTTACCAGCACCGAACAGAGCCCCGGAGCCGCTTTTTCATTGAAAATGCTGCCAATCAGAAGTCCCAGGGAAGCAAACAACAAAATGGATGGCAAAATCCGCAGCATACTGCCCGCCACCGCCGCCGGTTTTAAGGGCGTTTTCAGAATAATTCCCAGAATGATAGCTGCCGCATAAGTAACGCACACCTGCAGAATTCCTAAAATAAAAAGGGGTATCGTGTAGCCCTCAATAAAATCCCCCGCCCTCATGGGGGACGCATGCAGCCGCACCATCAGAGAAGTGGAACGGTCCCCGGCTATCTGGATGGCGGAAAATATCATTATAAAGGTGAGTCCGAAATACACGGTCCCGGGCGCCAGATTTTCAAGGGCGAACAAAGGCATACCCGCTTCTTTCGGCAGGCTTTCGTTGAGTACCGACATAAGAAGCAGCATAAGCAGTGGAAATCCCAGACAGAAAATATAGCTGAGCGGCTCCCTCAAAATTTCCTTTATGGTTCTTTTGGCAAAAACAAGACCTTTCATGAGCGTGCTCCTCCTTCCTGTGCAATGCGCACAAAGGCTTCCTCTAAATTGTCCGCCCCGGCCTGCTCTTTTAATTCTTCCACGCTTCCCATGGCTTTTATCTGTCCGTCCACCATGACCGCCACTTTATCGGAAAGGCTTTCCGCTTCCTCCATGTAATGCGTGGTGAGAATGATGGTGATTTTTTCTTTCATGCGGCGGATAACCTCCCAAAGCTCGCGCCTTGCCAGCACGTCCAGCCCCAGAGTGGGCTCATCCAGAAAAATAATCTGCGGCTCGGTAATCAGCGCCATGGCAATGCTTAATTTCCTCTGCCAGCCGCCGGACAATACCTTTGTCCGCCTGTCCGCCACTTCCTGCAGATGAAAATACTGTATCATTTCGTCCGCTTTTTCCCGTTGTTTTTTCCGGTCGGCACCGTAAATTCCCGCAATGAATTCCAGGTTTTCCCGCACGGTCAGCCGGGATGCCACGGAAGTGTCCTGGGGCGAGATATTCACTAATTTCTTCACCTCGTCCAATTCCGTGTGAATATTGTGGGAAAGCACATATGCCTCTCCCCCGGTGGGACGGGTCAGCCCGCAGAGCATCTTAATTGTGGTAGTTTTTCCGGCGCCGTTTACACCGAGCAGCGAAAAAATGCTGCCTTTATCCACCGAAAAAGAAATGTTGTCCACGGCAGTTTTGCCCGGGTACTGCCTGGAAAGCCCAGTGACTACGATGGCTTTTGGGCTGTTTGCCTGTTCCTTATCCGTTGTCTCTTTACTCTGACAGCTTACCTGTCCTTTATCCGTTGTCTCTTTATTTTGATTATTTGTCCTCATTTTGTCTGCTCTCCTCTCCGCTTATTTCCGCTATCCGGCGGTTGATTTCCCGGACATCTTTTACCGAGCTGCGGTATGCCACCGTCCAGCAGATGAAGTAGGTGGCAAAATAATTGCACAGGAAAATGATGGCTGAGGTTTTGTATACAAAGAGCCCCCAGCAGAATCCGGTGATGGGAATGCAGACCGCCGTTGTCAGAAGAAAATACAATAGGCTTTGCAAAAGAAGGCCCAGTTTTGCCTGTTCAAACAAAATAGTTCCCCCCGCAAAGGTTCCGCTGATAACACCCGTCAGTATAATCTGAACAAGGAGCGCCATACTTTTGTTTTCAAAATAGGCGGAATACGAAGGCACCAGCGGTTCTATCTTGAAAACCAGAATACAAATAAGCGCGACCACCACATTGATGGCCACAGCATAGGAAAAACCATCTATTATTCTTTTTGTCAGTTCTTTTTTCATACTCACACCCCCTACAATCCCAGCGCCTGCTTGATTTTACCCATATACCTGCGGGAAACATATGCCTCCTGCTCTCCGGAAAGCTTCATCTTTATGGTTCCGATGATGCCGGTATCCAGCCGCTTTATTTTCCGCACATTGACAATATCCGTATTGGAAATCCGCACAAACTGGCTTCCGTCCAGCGTTTCTTCCAGTTCATACAGGCGTTCTTTGATGCGGAACTGCTCGGTTTCCGTGGTCAGATATACATTCTTGTTCTGGGTGAAAATGCGCACGATTTCCCGGTAGGGTACCTTAACAATTTCTTCGTCCTTATATGCATACAGACTGCCGCACAGGGCATCTTCTATGGTTTTTGCCATTTTTTCTACTTCCGGCGTGACCGCAGCCGTGCAAATCTGCACTTCCGGCTTCCCGTATGCCGGATCCGTTTTTATTTTTACAATCATACTTTTGCCTCTCTGTCGGGGGATTATAATGAATGCTTTTACAGAAGGTTCTTTCTTCAGATACTGTCTTACAAAAGACTTTCTGTAACAGATACTTTCTTCAGAAGATATTTTGATTATAGAGGATTTTTCTTACGTTGTGGGGATTCTGAGATAGATGGTTGAAAATAAACGACGAATGGAAAACGGGATGCCCTTGGGCGCATCCCGTATCTATCAAATGTTACCTTTTGAATGTCAGCCTTCTCTTACTGAAGGAACTCGTTTACTGAAGGAATTCGTTCACTGAAGGAACTCGTTTACTGAAGGAACTCGCCTACAATCTTGTTGACAACGCTGCCTTCTGCCTTGCCTTTTACCTTGGGCATCAGCTCCTTCATAATTTTACCCTTGTCTTTGGCTGTGGGAGTTGCAATACCCAGGTCGGAAAGAACTCCTTTAACAATCTCACGAATGGCATCTTCGCTCAAATCCTCCGGTACAAATTCTTTGTATACAGCCAGACGTTTTTCACACTGCTCAATAATATCCGTTCTGTCTGCCGGAGCGGTTTCCAAAGTTTCCTTTGTCTGGCGGATTTCCTTCTTGATTACTTCATTTTCTTCATCGGGAGTCAGGTCTTCTCTCTTATCAATAGCCTTGTTCTTCAATGCGCTTAACAACATGGAAAGGGAATCTTTTCTCTCCTTGTCCTTGTTTTTCATTGCGGTTACCATTTCTGCTCTTACTTCATCAATTTTGCTCATAACTTTACCCATTCCTTTCTATTTCCTGCCGCCTTTTCAGGTGTCGGTTTACAAAAATTTATCCAGCTCTGCTTCGACCTGTTCTCTTCTCTTGAACCTGGGATTGCGGATAAGTCTGCCGGAAGCCACTACCATGTCCACATGACGGAGCGCCTTTAAGTCATCCAGCGGATTTTCTTTTGTGACAATCATGTCAGCAGCCTTTCCCTTTTCCAGTGTACCGGTCACATCCCCTATTCCTGCCATTTCCGCGCTTCTTGCCGTTGCGGTATACAGAGCGAATGCATTGCTGACACCCACGTATTTGTGGAAGTAATACAGCTCTCTCCAGAAGTCATACTGGGTTATCCAGGGGCATCCCACATCATTTCCCAGCACCACCGGAATGTCATTGGCAAGCGCCTGCTTGGCACATTCCACAATGCCTTCAAATACCACATTTCCGTTGTACTGCTCCACTTCCGATGCATTTGTGACACTTCTGTCAAACAGTGCATAAGGAAGCGCCGGGGATATGGTGGTGCAGAGGAAAGCGCCTCTTTCCTTGAAAAGCGCAATCATTTCATCATCCAGCTTGGCCCCGTGTTCAATGGAGTCCACCCCGTTCTGCAAAGCTACCTTTACACCCTGCGGGGACTCTACATGGGCGGATACGATAAATCCCGCTTCATGCGCCTTGTCGCAGACAGCCTTTACCATTTCGGGCGGCATCTTCAGTTCACCCGGAACGCCTTTTTCCTTGGCATCTAAAACACCACCGGTAATCATCAGTTTTACCAGATCTACTTTTTCTTTTTCCGCCTGCGCCAGATGTGCCAGTGCTTCTTCATTATTTTTTGCCGCAACTGCCACGGAGCCTGCCATATGACCGCCGGGTACGGAAATACCCTGATTGGCCGCTAAAATTCTCGGTCCGGTTTTTCCGGCTTTTATTTCATCTCGGAGTCTGGTATCGAAATCGCCCAAGCCGCCCACGGTACGAATGGTTGTGACGCCACTCATCAGCTCTGTTTTGGCAAAACCGCTTACCACCTTGTAAGCTACGGCTCTGGAAAGCGCCGTTCCCATCAGGTTGCGGACCAGTTTTTCATTGTCTCTCTGCTTTTTCTGGGGTTTTCCGCTGCCTGCCAGATGCACATGCATGTTTATCAGCCCCGGCATTATGTATTTTCCCGCAAGGTCTACCGCTTCATACTCTGCCGGCACCTGTTCCTTCGGCACAATGTCCGTGATTTTCCCGCCGTCCGTCAGGATACACAGACCTTCCTGTACCTGCATATCTTTTGTACCGTTCAAAATTTTTCCGTTACAGTATGCGTATTTCATCTTTGGTCCCTTTCTGCAGTATGTTGCATCAAAGTCGGGGCTTTTGACCCCGACATCATCTACAAACAGTATAGCACACTTGCAGGAATGTTGGTAAAGTTTCTTAAGCAATATTTGACTCTGTTTTTGGGGATTTCTTATAGAGTCAAAGGCTTTTTTATATGATGATTTCCCTTTTTGACCCTGAGCCGCTTTTCCTTTATCTGGGTCAAATGTAAGTACGCTCCTCTCCGGACTTCTTTGACTTATTTCAAAGTTGCTTTCTACAAAGTCAAACAATGCACGCCCTAAGAAGTTCTTTCGTTTGACTCTGTGGAGTATTTTCGTTGATAAAGTCAAATTTTCTTTTGGAATGTCTTTTTCCGATTTGACTCTGTAATCAATTTTTCCTCAGAGAGTCAGAAAGTGTTCCATTTCCCTCTTCTTTGCTTTGACCTTTTTCACCTTCTCCTGCTGCAGGGTCAAATTTTCCCTTTGAAATGTCGGCTTTCGAGTACGTTACCTTTTTTCTCCACCGGACTATGTACATAAACAGCAGAGGGCAGAGCATACGCAGCCGGCTGCTGAACACCGATCGTCTGACTGCCTGTCCCTGCTACAGGTGTAGTAGCAGCCGGACACAGTGTAGCAAATATCCTGTTCAACTGGGTTTCGTAGCTCTCACCCCCAATGATTACCCGGAATAAGGGAAGCCCAATTACCGTGAAAACCTGGTTTTTGAACAGGTCTGTTTTCTGGGCGTTTGCAGAATTATGGGAACGGTCGTCCAGTTCCAAACCCGCCAGAATGTGCAGGGCACTGTCGCAAATCATAAAATCAATATGCCGGGATTTAATATAGCCCCTGTATTTCATAAGCTGTCTTTTGTCTTTCACCGTCACGGAAAGAAAATCTTCCATTCTCACTTTAGGGCAGATAATAAATCCTTTTTCATCGCACTTTTGCTTTAAGCACTTCCAGAAACCATATTCCGTTTTTGTAAGAAGCATCTTCTTTTCATAAGGTAAAATATCACTGCCATTCCAGTTGCTCTCCTTTGAAAACGGACTTGATTTTTGAGTCCATGATTTTTTTCGTTTAGGCTTAAAAACAGTTTCATCCAACACAATACATACACTAATCAAAATTCCTACAATAACAATAGCTTCCATCTTTTCTCCCTTCACAAAAAGACCTGCCCTTGCCGGGCAAGTCTTCAGCTTTTTGTCTATGCTCCATCACCTTTTTTGATTGTACCATCCATCACCCAGCGGGCACTCAAAAGACAACTCAATAACATGATTTATCTCTACCTCTTCCCCTTCCGGTGTTGTTGTCGTACCTGAAAAAGTGACATACGTTTTTCCATCCCTTATCTCAGTGGAGGTATAAATATGCATTGGATTTACATAATCTTTTCTCAGATGTGCCTCATATTCCATTACTTTTTTGTTCCATTCTTTCTGCCGGTCATGATATTTAGGAGCACATCCCACCCGGTAATTGATTTCTGAATTTAAGTACAGCATTTGAAAAGAATAATCGTCACCGTTTTTTTGTGTCGACATTGTCATATAAATCTTCGGATTGTTATATGCAATATAATCTTCTACCAAACGTTTTCCCAGCAACACACAAACAACAACCATCACCGCATAGACAAAGTACCTGTTCGGTATTTTTTTATGTAATATTCTGTTTATCTTTTCTTTCATGCAACCCCGCCCTTTTTTATTTATTTTAGCATTTACATTTTATTATTGTCAATCTTTGTTGTGATTTTGGAGTGGTTTTACATAAATCATATAAAAAAAGAGAACTCCTGACAAAAATATCAGGAATTCCCTTTATTTTTACAGCACTACCCGGAATAAAATGCCGTCCTTCCGGTAGGATGCCCTGATGCTTCCGCCATGCGCTTCAGCGGTGGCTTTGGCGATGGAAAGTCCGATGCCGGTGCCCTTCCCTCTCCGTCAGCGCCATGGGTACCATGAACACGGGCGAACGAAGATAAAAAAGTAAGTGTTTCTTTTCCATAACATAAAAATGATGCATTATTTTTGTATTTGATATATAATAGTTGTGGATAATATATGATACATTTTGACCAGTTTAAGGCTAAAATAGATAATATATTATCTGCAACTATTTTTATGCGAACTTTAGGAGGAGGAAACACTATGGAGGGTCTTATCTGGGAAACTTCCGAGGAATTGGATAAAAAAATTGCTGACCGCTTACGGCTTATCCGCAAGCGCAGGTCTATCTCTCAACAGCAACTGGCTAAAATGAGCAATGTAAGCTACGGCTCCATCAAGCGGTTTGAAACAACCGGACAGATTTCTCTGCTTTCCCTCACCAAAATTGCCACTGCCCTGCAGGTAGCCGATGAACTGCGCAACTTATTTACCGCAGTGCCTTACCGGAATATAGAGGAGGTTATTAATGAGTCAAAATAAATACCTTCATGTACTTTATCATAATATACCCGTCGGAACTCTTGCCATGGCACAGTCCCGTCTGGTAGCTTTTGAGTATACCGAAGACTGGTTAAAAAACGGTTTTTCCATCAGTCCCTTTTCTCTGCCTTTAAGAAAAGAGGTCTTTCTTCCTTCTAAGTATTATTTTCAGGGTCTTGGGGGGGTATTTGCCGACAGCCTTCCGGATGCCTGGGGCAGACTTTTATTGGAACGCCTTCTGAAAGCACAGGGTAAAAATCCGGATTTGCTTACCGTCTTAGACCGTCTGGCAATCGTTGGCACCTCCGGCATGGGGGCTCTGACTTACGAACCCGAGGAGGAATGGGCTGCCACTCCCGATTATCTGGATTTGGATGACCTCGCATATCAATGCAAAAAAATACTGAATACGGAATATTCCGATAAATTAGATGAGTTGTTTTCACTGGGCGGCACCAGCGGCGGCGCGCGCCCCAAAATTCTCACAGAAATTAACAATGAACCATGGATAATCAAATTTCCAGCCTCTCCCGATGGAGAAAACGCCGGTTTTATGGAATACGAATATTATTTATGCGCCAAGGAATGCGGTATTTCCATGAGTGAGTCCCAATTATTTCCTTCGCAGAAATGTAAGGGTTATTTTGGTACCAGACGATTTGACCGTCAAAAAAAAGAAAATGATTATCAAAGAATTCATGTCCTGACGGCTGCTGCCCTTTTAGAGCTTGATTTTACGCAGCCGAGTCTCGACTACCACGGTCTGATGAAATTAACCAGTATTCTCACCGGAAATAATGAGCAGGATATGGAAAATATGTACCGCCGCATGTGTTTTAATGTGTTCGCACACAACCGGGATGACCATTCCAAGAATTTTTCCTACCTATATGACGAAGCATCCGACAGCTGGTGTCTGGCACCCGCCTACGATTTGACTTACTGTAATACTTACTATGGAGAACACACCACAACCGTGGACGGCAATGGGCGCAACCCCGGCATGAAGGAACTTTTAGCGGTGGGAACTGCCGCAGGTATAAAACAGAGCCGATGCAAATCCATTGCAGAGGATATCCGGGACTGTGTAAAACACAACCTCGCCGCCTACCTGTCATAAAAAAAAGGGGGCTGTCGCGCTAACAATTTTTTTGCTGGGCGGCAGCCCTATTTTATGCTTGAATCTTACACTGAAACTTTTTGCAAAATAGGTGCAATAACGTCACTGATGTTCATGATGGTAGGCACTGAAATGCAAAACAGAAAAGATAGTGCCTACTAATTTCCAGGCGATAGGCACTGAAATGCAAAACAGAAGAGAAAGTGCCTACTAATTTCCAGGCGGTAGGCACTGAGATGCAAAACAGAAGGAAAAGTGCCCTCTAATTTCCAGGCGGTAGGCACTGAAGTGTAAAAGCAGAAAGAAAGTGCCTTTGAGAAGGAAATGGACCTTTCTTAACTGTATAAAACTTACGGCAGGATCAGAAAAGAACCAGGTGACACCGCCTCATTTGGCCCTAAAAAACAGAGCTACCGCCCAACAAAAAATCTGTTAGTGCGATAGCCCCTTTTCTCTCTTTATTTGTCTTTACTTATTTTACTTATACTTATAAAATCCTTCACCGGTGGACATGCCGAGCTTGCCCTCGTCTATGTACTTCTTCAGGATTTCTTCCATCTTCTTGAAATTGTACGGCATCATCATTTTTTTCAGGAGCGGGGAGAAAATTCCCGGTACGCTCTGGTACTGATGCACGATGTTGTAGGCGGTGTTTAAGCCAACGGTGTCAAAAATCCGGAACGGACCCTTGGGGGCACCGGTGCCGTGCGTCCAGGCAATGTCAATGCTTTCCGGGTCGGAAACGCCGGATGCATACAAATCCAGACCGCTGAGTAAGAACGGAACCAGCATAGAGTTCAACAGATAACCGCTTTTTTCTTTTCTTACCGGAAGTCCGATCATGCGGATATCATTGGCAAACTGTAAAATGTCATTGAAATATTTCTCGTCCGTTTTGGGCTGCGCCATAATCTCCGCTGTGTTGTTTTTCCAGATGGAATTGGCAAAATGCAGGGACAGGTACTTCTCCGGTCTGCCGGTATATTTGGCAAACATGGACGGAAGAAGCGTGGAGGAATTGGTTACAATCACTGTTTTTTCGGGAAGTAACGGTGCCACTTTCTCGTAGAAAGCAATTTTATCCTTCTCGTTTTCCGCCATGGACTCAATTAACAGGTCGGCATCCGCTACCGCTTTTGCCATATCCAGCTCCAGCTTAATGCCGCAGTAAGCCGTTTCGACCTTTTTCAGGCACTCTTCTTTGTCGAAATTCTCTTCATCCGCAATACCTGCGCACCAGGGACCCTTGCCGGATGCCATGTCTTCGATGGCTTCTATGTAAGTCTCTTTCAACTTATCTAACTTGGGCTGGGTTCTGCCGATGGAACCCTCGCTCCGTAACCAGATGGTTACATCTGCTCCGCAATAAGCCGACTGGAAAGCTATCTGGCTCCCCAATACGCCACCCCCTGCAACCACTACATTTGCATACTTCATAATAGTTACCCTACCTTTCTCTCTAAATATATGTTACATCCGAACTGATATATCCTAAGTATACCATGAAGAGAAGGGCGGGGGAAGCAATTTGCAAGGGAAATAATAAATCTCGTCAAAAATGTCAACTTATCTCGTCAATCATGTCAAAACTGTTTGATTTGGCCGCTATCTACCATTGCTTTTAAAATACGACCAGCTGTGGACTGACTGACATCCAACAATGTCTGAGCTGCTTTACGGGTAATTACCTGATGTTCCGTTAGGAATCGCAGAACTTTTTCTTCATTTGAATCCGCAACCGGAGCTATCGCTTCCTCAGGTGCTTCTGCTGCTTTGGGTACGGCATTCACATTAGGCAGAATGATTTTGAAAGCATTGTTGGTTGTCATTACCTTCGGCTGCACCGGTGTGTCTGCATACGCCCCCATAATTTTCTTCATGCCTGTTCCGTATGCCTCAATCAGCTGCATGCGGTAAAAGACATTGGCAAGATGCGGGTTCCTGCAAACAGAAATGCCCATCATCAAATCGTCCAGTTCCAATCCGGGAAGCAGCCCACCAATGCCACCCATATTCTAACCATTCTAATCATCACCGTCACCCATTTTGGTTAGAATAATAAGTAGCCGAAGCATCATTAAAAGCACTGAGTGTCCCGAATTTTGTATATTTTTCGTTACATTTTATTTCATTATTCACCTATACTCCATCGTATACAGGCAGGCGCCGGATTTCAGCGCCTTCTTTCCGGTGTTTTTCATGCCGCATTTCTCGTACTTGGTGACCTTAAGCGGTGTGTCGGTGTCCAAAACACAGGGAATGCCGAGCTCTCTTGCCTCCGCAAACGGCTGCTCCAGTACCTTCTTCATGAAGCCTTTTCCCTGAAATTCCCTTAATACCACTACCATGGAAACGGCAACGTAGTCTTTTTCCTTTTTATAAAGCCTGGCATACAATTCGCCGCCGGACTCGGCTACCGTTTTCACACCCCGGAAGGACATTTCCCGGAGCATGCGGAATACCATGTGGAGAGCCGCACCTATTTTCATTTTCGTGGTCTTGTGCCAATAGGCAAGAAAGCCCTCGTGCTGTTCGGATGTGGTATACAGAACGCCCGCTTTGTAAAAATACTCCGTCATGATTTCAAATGCTTTCACCATATCTTCTTTGGATGCGGTTGCCGCAAGTCCGGCACCCTCTGCCACAAAGGCTTCGCCTATCTGTGTTCCGTAGTAAACAAGTTCCTCTTTTGACATGTCTGTTACTTTAATCATATACTTCCTCTCCTCCTATAAGAAAAAGTTTCACGCCTTCTCAAACACCAGTATCTTCTGCGCCATTTTCTTCACAAAAGGCATCCAGATAACCAGCTTGTAAATGGGGCTTAAGGTGAGCATGCCTCGGAGGATGTTGTCGTTTTTCACCTTGCGGAAGCCGTCGGCAATGTCGCCCAGCTCTTCAAAGCTGTTGGCGCCCCAGGTAAAGACGGCACCGGTGGACTGAATGGACTTTTCTACGCCTTCCTTGTTGACAAACTTCGGGCACAGGCATTCCATGATGACATAGGCATTGTCGAAATTGTTGCGATAATCTGAAGCATCTGTCCCACCTGCTCCCTGCTCAGGTACATGGTCAGACCCTCAATGATAAAAAGCATCTTGCCCCTCTTGGTCACCTGCGACGGCCATGCCGGGTCAAAACAGGAACAACCGATGGTGGAAACTCGTCCTGTTTCCCCGTATACGGAGTCCCTTACGGCAATGGTTTCCGGCAGATCCAGATTGTACCAGGTGATTTTCCCGTTATCCATACGGTAAAAACGGGTGTCCAGACCGCAGGCAATGTTCACCACCGTACAATCCGGGTTCTTGCGGATAAAATCCGATACCAGTTCATCCAATACCACCGTTCTTGCCACAACGCCGCCGCTCATAGCTGCGTCCTTGCCTGCTTTGGAAAAATCATAATCCAGTTTTTTCACAATCTCTTCTGCCTTTTCATCCTTAAATTTATGCTTGGGATTTTTGCTGTACATCGCTCTTGCATAAAAGCTCTGCAGCATGGTTTCCGCTGCCCCGTTCAATACCGGCACAATTTTTTCTTCACTCATATTTCTGTTTCCTTTCACCTTTGTTTGCAGAAAACTGATAACTTTACTGCTTTTCTCATCTTAATTCTTATGTTAGCTTAAGCTAACTACAATGTCAATAAAAATGCTAAGTCCCAGAACAAGACTTAGCATTTTCATCCATATACTTACTGCCGTAGGGTATTTCTTAATATTTGGAGAACTCCAGGATTTTCTTGGCATTCTGAATTCTCTCTTCGGAAGGAGGCTCCACTCCTTCTAATTTATAAGGAATACCTAACTCTTTCCACTTGTATTCGCCCAGGGTGTGGTAAGGAAGAACCTCCACCTTCATCACGGTGTCCAGAGTGTCGATAAATTCTCTCGTCTTGATTAAATATTCGTCCTTATCCGTAATGCCGGGCACCAGTACGTGACGAATCCACATGGGAATGCCCTGCTCGGAAAGGTATCTTGCACAGTCTAAAATGTTTTTATTGGTATGACCGGTCAGCTTCTTATGCTCTTCGTCGTCGATGTGCTTGATATCCAGCATAACAAGGTCGGTGTATTTCAGTAATTCGTTGAATTTGGAGAAGAAAGGCTCTTCTCTGGTAAAAGGCTGTCCGGAGGTATCCAGGTTAGTATTGATGCCTCTTTCATGTGCCTTTTTGAATAAATCAATTAAAAAGTCGATTTGCAGCAATGCTTCGCCACCGCTGACGGTAATACCGCCATCCTTGCCCCAGTAGCTACGGAAACGCTCAGCCTTATCCAAAAGCTCGTCTGCTGTCTGCAGATTGTCTGTTTCAGGATTCCAGGTATCTACGTTGTGGCAATACTGGCAACGCATATTGCATCCTTTTAAGAAAATAAGATAACGGATTCCGGGGCCGTCTACCGCGCCAAATGATTCTAATGAATGAATTCTACCTTTAATCATATAAATACCTATGCCTTTCTGTAATCTGCATATCAGTTCTGTCTTAGTATTACCAAAAAGGGGCCGGACATTACTGCCCGACCCCAATTTACATCAATTATCTTGAAACCTGTTAAGATTAAAGTCTCTTATGGCAGGTTCTTGCGATAACGTCATCCTGCTGTTCCTTGGTCAGGCTGATGAACTTAACAGCATAACCGGATACACGGATGGTGAAGTTTGCGTATTCAGGCTTCTCAGGATGTGCCTGTGCATCTAACAGCTTCTCTGTACCGAATACGTTAACGTTGAGGTGATGAGCACCACGATCAAAGTATCCGTCCAGAACGCCTGCCAGAGTATTCTTCTGCTCGTCAAGGTCATGACCAAGAGCGGAAGGAGCCATGGTCTGGGTATTGGAAATACCATCCAGAGCATACTCGTAAGGAAGCTTAGCTACAGAGTTCAGGGATGCAAGCAGACCGCTCTGTTCTGCACCGTAGGAAGGTGATGCACCGGGAGCGAAAGGCTTGTAAGCTTCTCTGCCGTCAGGAAGAGCACCGGTAGCCTTACCATATACAACGTTGGAAGTAATGGTCAGGATAGAGGTTGTGGGCTCGGAATCTCTGTAAGTCTTGTTCTTCTTAATCTTCTCCATGAAGGTCTTCAGAAGCCATACAGCAAATTCGTCTGCTCTTTCATCATCGTTACCGTATTTAGGGAACTCGCCTTCGGTCTTGAAGTCGATAGCGCAGCCCTGGTCATCACGGATAACTTTAACCTTAGCATACTTAATAGCGGACAGGGAGTCAGCTACGTGGGACAGACCTGCAATACCGGTTGCGAAGGTTCTTCTTACATCGGTATCAATCAGAGCCATCTCTGCTGCTTCATAGTAATATTTATCATGCATGTAGTGAATCAGGTTCAGGATGTTTACATACAGAGCTGCACACCAGTCAAGCATGATGTCGTATTTATGCATAACTTCGTCGAAATCAAGGTATTCGGAAGTAATGGGTGCGATTTCGGGACCGCACTGCATATGCTTGCCGTTCTTGTCAAGATGCTTTTCATCCTTACCACCGTTGATAGCGTAAAGTAAGCACTTAGCAAGGTTAGCACGAGCACCGAAGAACTGGATTTCCTTACCGGTCTGAGTTGCGGATACGCAGCAGCAGATGCTGTAGTCATCGCCCCAGATAGGCTTCATAACGTCATCGTTCTCATACTGGATGGAAGATGTAGTTACGGAAATCTTAGCTGCATACTTCTTGAAGTTTGCGGGAAGAGCGCTGGAGTACAGAACGGTCAGGTTCGGTTCAGGGCTGGGTCCCATGTTTTCAAGAGTATGAAGGAAACGATAGTCGTTCTTGGTAACCATATGACGGCCGTCCATGCCGATACCGCCAACTTCCAGGGTTGCCCATACAGGGTCACCGGAGAATAACTGGTTGTAAGAAGGAATACGAGCGAACTTAACCATACGGAACTTCATGGTCATATGGTCGATTAACTCCTGAGCTTCTTTCTCAGTCAGAGTACCTTCCTTTAAGTCTCTTTCGATATAAATATCCAGGAATGTGGAGATACGTCCAACGGACATAGCTGCACCGTTCTGGGTCTTGATAGCTGCTAAATAACCGAAGTATAACCACTGAACAGCTTCCTTAGCGTTGGTAGCGGGACCGGAAATATCGTAGCCGTAAATCTTAGCCATTTCCTTCATTCCCTGCAGAGCCTTGATCTGCTCAGCAATTTCTTCTCTCAGACGGATAACTTCTTCGGTCATGGTACCGTTACCGCAGTTCTTCTTATCCTCTTTCTTCTTCTCAATCAGGAAGTCGATACCGTAAAGAGCAACTCTTCTGTAGTCGCCTACGATACGTCCACGACCGTAAGTATCGGGAAGACCTGTAACGATATGAGTATGACGTGCAACCTTCATCTCGTCTGTATATGCATCAAATACTGCCTGGTTGTGTGTCTTATGATAGTCAGTGAAAATCTTGTGGAACTTAGGGTTAACTTCGTAACCGTAAGTGCTTGCAGCTTCCTCTGCCATCTTGATACCACCGTAAGGCATAAATGCTCTCTTTAACGGCTTGTCTGTCTGAAGACCTACAATCTGCTCAAGGTCCTTCATAGACTCATCAATGTAGCCCGGGCCGTAAGCGGTAAGGCTGGATACAACCTCTGTTTCGCACTCTAATACGCCGTTGTGCTCACGTTCTGCTTTCTGTAATTCCTGCAGTCTGCCCCAAAGCTTGTCGGTTGCCTCTGTAGGGCCTTCCAAAAAGCTTTCGTCACCATCATACTGGGTGTAGTTTCTCTGGATGAAGTTACGAACATTGACATCAACATCCCAATGGCCGTCTTTCACAAAACCTCTCCATGCTTCTGCCATGAAAATTTACCTCCTTTTGGTAAAAATAAAATAATATTATCAACAGGAAACCTTGTCGCGGTTTACCTACTGTTGTTTACGTTAAAAGTGTACTACTAACAAAGGCTAAGTGTCAACTGTTTTGCGGATTGGACGTAATTTTATACATTCCGGAGCCACCAGAGGAAGGGCCTGGTGCCGATGTAGAACTTCACGGTCTTTGTTCCGCCGTATTTTCCGCATCCCTGCAGGGTAACCTGGGCGGTTCCTTTGTTGACATTGTTCTTGTAACCGATGATTTTGTATCCATCCTTCGTGTCGTCGCCGTCCGTGATAAGGGGAAGGGTTTCCACTACTGCCTGTTTGCCGGTTCCCACCTTCATGGTAAGGATTAAATCCTCCTCCGTCAGGGTAACCGGTTTTGTGGTGTAGGGAAGCGTCTTGGGTACTACCTTAACCGTCACCTTTTTGAAGTCAGACTCGGTAATGCGGTAGTCGGCGGTCAGTACAGAGCCCTCGCCCTGGTAGTTTCCGGCACCGGTAATGGTGATACGGATAGTGCTGCCGGGTTCGTTTACGACGTCCTTTTTCACATCCAGTTTTGTTTCTTCTCCGTTTGCCATCAGCAGACTATAAGAAAGCGTATAATCTGTTTTCTCCTTTAGTTTTGTTCCGGTTTCATCCGTTACCACAGGCTTGCTGACAAATTTGCCCTTGTTTTTGTTTGCCGGCACATCCGCAACCGTCACCGTGATGGGGTTTACCTTGTCTGCGAGGCTCTTGTTGGTAATGGTAAAGGTCTGTTTGATGCTGCCCTTAAAGTTTCCTTTGCCCTTTACGGTAATGAGCGGCAGCTTCTTCTCCGTCAGGTTTTTACCCTCGCTGACAGCCTTGTTGTTGGCATAGGTTACGGTATAATCTTTGCCCTCTTTCAGGGTAACGGTGTTTCCGTTTGCCATTTTCGCGGTTACCACAATCGCAGGCTTCGCACCGTTCTTTACAAAAGGAATACTGTCTGCTACTCCAATTTTTGCTTCGGTTCCTTCCGCCGCCAAATCCGCCTGGGTAATCTTGAAGGTCTTCTTCACGGTTCCGGTATAACCGCCTACGCCGGTAATCACAACCGTTGCGGTTCCCGCATCTACATTTTTCAGGTAAGAAACCTTATAATCACCGACTCCAGTGTCTGCATTGTATTCGGAAAGTACGGTGACTTCCGTTACCATCTTACCGTCAGCGCCTTTTACTTTTTTCTGCAGACTTACGTTGACTTCGGGCTTCTGTTCCTCGCCGCTATAAACAACGCTTACGTTCTTGCTACCGTCCGCCCAGCTTACCATATTTGCGGAAAGTGCCACGCCCTTGATTTTGAAAGTAATGCGTTTTTCACCGAAATATTGTCCGCTGACCGTTCCGTCTTCTAAAATCTTTCCGGTTCCGTTCAGAACGGCGGTTGCGGTTCCTGCCTGCTTATTGTTTATCCAGGTTACCGTATAGTCAGCATTTTCCGCGGAAACCGTTTCACCGGCTGCGTTCACATCACCTTCTTTATATAAGGTAACTTTATTTTTCCCGCTGCCGTAGGTTACGGTAAGCGCCGGGGTCATACCGGGGGTTTTTTCTCCTTCACATAAGGTCTTATCATAGGTCACATCCGGTACTTTTGCCACAGTAACCTTGCTCATTAAAATCTGTTCTTTTGCCACATCCGCCAGGGTCACCGTTATCTGTCTGGTGCCGGTGTAATTGCCTTTTCCGACAATCTCTATGGTATACTTGCCGGAATTTACATAGCTGTTTGCGTTTTTGTTTTCCGAGTTCTGTTCATTCAGGGTTACGTGATTTACGGTGTAGTCCTTGTTTTCTGACAGCTTTTTCCCGTTATCCGTCACCACCGGCACGGCTTTAATGCCTTTGGGATTTTTTCCCGCAGGCGCTGCCAGATAAAGGTTATCGATGTTAATACGCTGTTCCGTTGCATCCAGGGATGCCGGATTTATGGTAAAAGTACATGTTTCCGTTCCCTTATAGTTACCGGTACTCTTCACGGTAATGGTGGGCGCCTTTTTCGCATCATCCGCCGTTGCCGCTTTGATGTTGTTTTTATAAGAAACGGTGTAGTCCTTCTTCACTGCCAGCATTTTTTTGCCGTCGTATACCCTAAAGGAGGGGGTGATTGCTTTACCGGTATAGGTATAACCGCCTGCCTGCAGGTCCGACATCCAGATACCGTCGGGAATGATACCGTCTTCCGGCACATCCTCCCGGAGCACTTCCCCGTACTCTGCTTTTCCGTCCGTGCTGCTTATCAGGGTAAAATCACTATACCGGCCAGGTTCCCGTCCATAATCAAATTTCTTTACCGTCGCTTCGTAAACGGCATTGTCAAACACCAGACGGGTCACCGTATCCTCGGTATCTGCCGGAAGATACATGTATAAATAGCCGTCTTCCATGGTGCATACATCCTTCAGGTTGTAAGAAAGCGTCTTTGTTTCTCCTGTTTTCTTATTATAGGTCTGTAATACAGGATTTCCAAGAGCCGCATTTTTTCCGGCAAGAGGCAGCAGGTCTGCCCTGGCAAGATATGCTTCATATGGCTCGTCTCCATCTTTTCCCTGTATACCACAAAGTTTGTTTACCTTGATATTTCCACCGGTGACCATAGGGGTACTGTCGTCGTTGGCTCCCCAGCCGCTTCCGATTCCGGCTCCTTCCCTGTAGGCTTCGTCCGCAGTTGACAGAGCCGTTACGGTTCCCCCGCTTATCGTAATATTATTTCCTTTTCTAGAATAACCGCCTCCGATTCCGGCTCCCGCACAACTGTACTCTCCTGTTACGGAGGAAATGGCGGTGACCGTTCCTCCGCTTATGGTAATATTATTTCCCATACCGGCATAACCACCGCCGATTCCGGCTCCGGTAGCTCCATGATCTCCTGCTGTAGCGGTTGCTATGACCGTTCCTCCACTTATATCGATATTGTTTCCGGCGCCACTTTTTCCGCCGCCAATTCCGGCACCTTGATTTCCTCCCTGTGCGATTACGGTTCCTCCGCTTATCGTAATATTGCTTCCGCTTTCGTAATAACCGCTTCCGACTCCGGCTCCACTTTCGCCTCCGGTTGCCGTTACGGTTCCTCCGCTTATCGTAATACTGCTTCCGCTACCGTACATACCACCGCCGATTCCAGCTGCATATTCGCCTCCGGTTGCCGTTACCTCTCCTCCGCTTATGACGATATTGTTTCCGGCTTTTTCATGGCCGCCTCCGATTCCGGCTCCCTGTTTTCCTCCCTGTGCAATCAGGGCACCGTCACCGGAAATGGTAAGGGTACCGATGTTTTCCGCATCTCCGTCCTTCTGGATAGCGGCATAGTATCTTCCTGCTTTTAAGCCATTTTCACCCTTTAAGATAATGTTTACATTTCCGGTACTGTTTTCCGGAATCAGAATGGGCGAATCGGTAGTATCAATAGTATCAATATAGGTTCCGTCCAAAGTCAGGGTCACGGATGCATCTTTTTCTATTTCTATTCTTGTCTGAGAATAGTTGTCCTTGCCGTAGCCGTTTCCACTCTTTACGGTCAGGTTGGCACCGTCTTTTATCAGAATGCCCTGCGGGATTTCATTTCTTTCATAGTAAGCGGGGTCGCCCAGTACCAGTAAATCGTATCTGCACTTTCCCCTTGTGAGACGGTTGTCTGCTCCGGCTTCCGCGGAAACGGTACCGGTATAGTAATACATTCCGAGTAAAATCGAGGTTTCGCCAGCCGGAAGATACATATAAATCTTTCCGTCCGCATCGGTCATAACATCCTTCATGCCGTAAGCGGTTTCACCCACATCCGTAACGGCTGCCTCCGCACCGTATTCTTCGCTCAGATCGACCTCTGTATAATAAACCGTGTCGGTTCCGTTGGTCACACCGGTAAGCACACCTTTCGTTGTTTTCACGCTGCCGCCGGTAATGGTAACCTTGCCTGTGGAACCCCAATTTCCGCCTCCGATTCCCGCTCCGCGATAGCCTTCGGTTGCCGTTACCGTTCCTCCGCTTATGCTGATATCGTTTCCGTCCCTGCTATTTCCACCGCCGATTCCCGCTCCGCACGAGCCTCCGGTCGCCGTTATGATTCCTCCGGTTATCGTAATATTGCTTCCGACTCCGTCATAACCACCGCCGATTCCCGCTCCATATGAGCCTCCGGTTGCCGTTACTTCTCCTCCGCTTATGCCGATATTGCTTCCGAATCCATTTTTTCCGCCGCCAATTCCGGCTCCGTAATAGCCGCCCTTTGCGATTACGTTTCCTCCGCTTATCGTGATATTACTTGCGCTTTCGTGATAACCGCTTCCGACTCCCGCTCCTCCATTGCCTCCGGTTGTCGTTACCGTTCCGCCGCTTATGGTAATGCTGATTCCGGTTCCGTACATTCCACCGCCGATTCCGGCTCCTCCATAACCTCCGGTTGCCGTTACCTCTCCTCCGCTTATGCTGATATTGCTTCCGGCTTTTTCATAGCCGCTCCCGATTCCCGCTCCGTATTTGCCTCCCTGCGCAGTCAGGGCACCGCTGCCGGAAATTGTCAGAGTACCATCTGCGGTCCCGTTTTTCTGAATTCCCGCTGCTTTTTCACCTGCTGTTAGGGCATTGCTGCCTTTTAAGACAACACTTACCGCTCCCGTACTGTCTTCTGCAATTTCCAAAGGAGACTCTGCTTTATCGCTCACGTTTATGTATACACCGTCCAGTGTGAGGGTTGCCTTAGCGTCTTTTTCCACATAAATACGGGTCTGGGAAGGATTTTCCGCTCCGTAACCGTCCGCACTGTGGAAAGTAAGCTCCGCTCCGTTCTTTACCGTGATGACATCTTTTTCCGCATCATAAGAATAGCTTCCGCTGTTTCCTTCCACCGTAAGGGTGCCGGTTGCGGTTGTCGCTACACCGTATACCGCAATGTCATTGCCGGAAACGGATACTTCGCTGTCGGGACCGGACACGTCGCCGGTGCCTCCGTTACCGTCTGATACATCACCTGTTTCGCCGGTGCCTCCATTATTGTCAGAAATGTCGCCGGTGCCTCCTGATACGTCGCCGGCATTACCGCTACCGCCGTTATCTCTGTTATCGCCGGAGTTGCCCGGTATGTCACCTGTTTCGTCGGAGCCGGACACATCGCCGATGCCACTGTTGCCGCCATCCTTGTCGGAGCCATCGGAAAAATCACCTGCTCCGTTATTTCCTTTGCCGCCATTTTCTCCGTTATTGCCATTGTTGCCGGTGCCGTCGTCAGCCTGTCCGGTTTGTTCTATCTCATTCTGCACGGTCACATAGCCCGCTTCGCTTTCTGCCGCCAGCGCCGTGTACGGCGTCGATGTAAATACCATCGCCGCAGTCAGAATTGCTGCCAGTATACGTGTGCCTTTTATCTTTTTCTTTGCCATTCCCTGTATTGCCCCTTTCACTGCTTTTAAAACAAAGCTATTCAATCTATTATAGCAGTTTGCACTCCCGTGCACAATGTTTTTTATACAAGCGGTATCAAATTATGAGCTTAGATAAGGGATAAAACCAGGGAAATCCCGGATTAGATACAGATGTGAATAGCATTTACGCGGATATAGAAAAGATTGCTGATTTCCGCGTAGGCTTTGCAAAAGATTTACGTGGATTTTGGGTCGTGATGCCGATTTCCGCGTAACCTCTGCAAATGTTTTACGCGGATTTTGGGATATGATGCCATTTTCCGCGTAAGTCCTGCAAAAATTTTACGCGGATTTTGGGACATGTTGCCCTTTTCCGCGTAACCTCTGCAAATGTTTTACGCGGATTTGAACACATGATGCCCAGAGTCAAACAGACCAGTTTTTCAGAAAGTCTGCTGTTTGACCATATACAGCAAATTTTTAATGTAAGTCAAAATAGCCAAGGATAAACTCTATTTTTATTTGACTCCAATAAGAAAAAAGCGGAATTAAGTCAAAATGGCTTTTCCAAGCTGAAAGTTTGTTTGACTCTGCAATAAGAAAATGCCCGTGGAATCAAAATTGAAAACAAGAACCGGAAAAATTATTTGACTTTATAATGCGTACGTACAAGAGGAGTCAAATTAACTAGGAAAATCCCCGGAAGCCAGTACTTCCGGGGACAAACATGCTATTGTGCATATACTTATTTTTAATTTATTTCACCATTTTTTCAAGAAACCTGTCTATTTTTTCTAAATAGGCATCTGCCTGTACGATGAAACCGACATGTCCGCCGGGTGCATCCTCTATTCTGGCGTCGAGATCACGGAACAGGGCTGCAAGGATTTCCTGGTCTTCTTTTTTGAAAATGTCGTGCTCCGGAACGAGTATCTGCACCTTGCCGCGCAGGTATGCAAAGTCTTCTTTCTTAAAGTATTCGCAGTTTCTCAACATAAATACGCAGGTATAGCTGTGAATAAAGCGCTTTTTGTACTGCAAATCGGAAGCAACCGTTTCATAGAAGCTTATGCCGTAAGCCTTGTTCTCCAGTGTTTCATACTCTAAAAATTTCGGGCTTAATTTTATAAGCTGCTTCATCAGAATCTTAGCGGGTATAATCTTCATCAGATTTATCATAATGGGACCTGTTATCCATTTTTTTTTGATATTGCGGATGTAATCGCTGTCCAAAGTCAGCGTGGTTGCCAAAATCATGGCTTTTACCATTTCCGGAGATTTTTTTGCAAACATCTGCGTATTGACGCCGCCGTCGCTGGCACCGATGAGTATTACCTCTTCAATGCCAAGCTTATCCAGCAGTTTGCGGAGAAATTCTATCTGCTCCTCCAGCTTTACCGTGAAAAACGGATATTCATAGATTAAAAATCCGTATTTTTCACGGAAATGCAGCGCGTAGGGCATCCACATTTCCTGCATTTCCAATCCATGGAAAAACAGAACCGTCGGCGCCCCTTCTTTTCCCCCGCGCTGATAGCGGATCGTAACACTGTCCACTTCTATGGTTTTATAAGGATACTCCCGCAAAAATGCCTTGTATTCTTCCCTGAAATCTCTCATCTTCCTATGTGCTCCCATCTGACCCGTTAAATTTTTGTCCTCAAAAATTTACGTGACTATTTTATGTGTATTTGGTCATTTGTAAGTTAGCATAGCCTAACCGATGTGTCAAGACATATGTATAAGCAAAATATAGTCAATATATAAGGAATAAATCTAAATTTTCGGCTGATACCGCATGTTTGACACATTGTAAACCGTGATGAACGCCTTCGGGTCTTCCTTATTGATAAATGCCATCAGCTTCTGGTACTCGCTCTTGTCCACGATGGTGATGATTTCGTTGTGCTTCTCTAAATTGTACGCGCCGATTGCTTCATATATGGTGGCTCCGCTGTGCAAGTCCTTGATGATGAACTGACGGAGCTTTTCTTCTTTCTCGGTGATAATGCAGACACGGCGCTTTTTATTGTTGTCAAAAATAAAGTAATCCAGAATGATGCCGTTGAAATAAGTACCGAGAATACTCAGCACTACGGTTTTCTTGTCGTATACCAGCGCAGCCGAAAGCGCCACACACATTCCGGACAAAGACATCGCCCTTCCCAGCTCGATATGAAGGTACTTGTTCATGATTTTTGCCACAATATCCAAGCCGCCCGAAGAAGCATTCCGGTTAAATAAAATGCTCAGCCCCACGCTGACTACCAGAATGTAACACAGCACGTCCAGCTCCTGGCTGTCGGTCATGGAACCGAAATCCGGGAACAGAATTTCAAACAGACCGATAAAGACGGGCAGCATCACACTGGTATAAACTGTCTTCACACCGAATTCTTTTCCGCAGGTGATAAATCCGATAATCAGGAGTACCACGTTCAAAATCATGGTAATCGCAGACAACGGAAGCGGAATAAAGTTTGACAAAACAATTCCGAGTCCCGAAATGCTGCTGACGGATGCATGGCTGGGTACCAGGAAAAAATAGACTGCTGCCGCAATAATCGCCACCGCTACTGTCAAAATTGCCGTTTCTTTCAAAACTTCCACATAGTTTACTTTCTTTTTCATAACATGTTTTCCCTCACGAAAAAAGAGGATCGTTCTCCCGATGTTTTTTAAAAAAATTAAAATAGAAAATCACGTTCAGAAGAATACCGAAGCAGGTGGCAATCGTTTCCGGTGCAAATCCTCTTAAATATTCCGCTCCTTTCCCGATAACCGCCAAATCCGGTGTAAAGATGCGGCACCGACGTTCTGCGATACAAAAGATGCCATGGACTGCATAAGCGCACTGGGAACAAGCATGACAAAATTAACTATCTTGCCGGCTACTCCGTATCCTGATGAGGCTTCCAGTCCAAGCTTATTGATAAAAGCACACAAGGCCAAAAACGACATCCGCGTCAGAAACTCCTGTAATGCCAGTGGCAGACCTACTTTTATAAATCTCTTACACTGATTGTTGATTTTAAGGTCCTGTTTCCGAATACAGAAGCCGTAATTTTTCTTTTTCAGCATAATGAGCTCCAAAACCACGCTCACCGCCTGCGCCGCAACCGTCGCCGCCGCATATTTTTACATAATATCCTCTCCGGGTTTACATATACTCCTTACAATCCCAGACTGTCGTTTACAAGAATAACATGTATTCTGTCCGTGTGGCGGGAATATCTTGTTATCAGAAACTGACAGCAGATGGTATCCGGGGACTTGCAGTCGTAGCATCTGCCGGTTTCCTTACAGGGTGTTTTCACCGGAAATCTCTGGGCATTTGCGGGCGCCGCTACGTTTCTGGCACGCTTCATGGCGCTGTCCAAATCGTCGCAGACCTTATTCATGCCTACAATAAAAATAACCTTTTTCGGACCCTGTGCAATACAGGAAACCCGATTGGAATTGCCATCAATATTCACTAAAATGCCGTCGTTTGTCATGGCATTGGCGCTGGAAAGAAAAATATCCGCATCATATGCTGCCAGAAGTCCCTCCCTTGCATCCATTTTGTCGCGGTCCAGATAATGATAATTGCCCTTTTCCAGTGCTTCAATCAGGCCGATTTCATGGGCGCTCATACAGCCTCCCATGGCGATGGTGCTTTCTTCCGGTATCAGCTCCAGCGCCTTTTTCAACGCTTCTTCCTTATTTTCCGCATAATGCCCCGTCATGTTGCGGGACTGCAGACCCTTGATGACGGTCTGCGCCAAAGCTTCATTTCGTTTTCTCATGTTCTCATTCATACTATCTCAATCCTCTCATTTACCTACAAATTCCGGGTTTCTGCTGTTACAATTTTACTACGCCCCTTTTTCAGGGTTTTGACCCATTATAATATAACCTGCTTAAAAAAGGAATAACGACATCGGAGACTTTTTTTATGTTTGACCCTGCAATCCAAAGATGTCAAAAAAATCAAAGAAAAAACAGGGAAATAGAAGCAATATTTGACCCCATTTAAGAAAAAGCTTCTCCGAGTCAAACAAATCAAATTTTCAGAAGGTCCGATGTTTGACTCTATATAGCAAATTTCAAAAGTAAGTCAAAATAACTAAAGATAAACTCCATTTTTATTTGACTCCAATAGGAAAAAAGCTGAATGGAGTCAAAAAAGACTTTTCCAGACTAAAAATTTATTTGACCCTGCAATAAGAAAATGCCGGTGGAGTCAAAAAAGACTTTTCCAGACTGAAAGTTTATTTGACCCTATTTTCTTTTGCGGAAATCTCCGGAAATCAAAAAACCACTTCAAAAACAGTTCCCCCTGACGGATTATCCTTAATGCTTATACTGCCGTCATGTGCTTTTACGATTTCATGAACCAGGGCTAATCCAAGGCCTACACCACCAAGCTCCCTGCTCCTGGATTTGTCCACACGGAAGAACGGTTCAAACACTCTCTCCCTAAGCTCCCCGGGAATACCGCTTCCTGTATCGGCTACGGAAAGAATAACCTTTTTTTCCTTCTGACATGCCGTTACCGTAACCTTTCCTTCCGGATGGTTGTATTTTATGGCATTTTCAACAAGATTATATACCAGTCTGTAAATAAGAATGTCACTTCCCGTCATCGTCACAGGCTTACATTTTCCAATCAGCTCTACATTTTTTTCCGCTGCAAGCGGCTCCAGATCCTCCAGAACTTCTTCAACAAGTGCATCAACCATAATTTTTTCGTCACGTACTGTAATCCGGAGTTCACTCATGTCTAAAAGAGTCTTTACCACTTTACTGAGTCTCTCATTCTGTTCCGTAATCATTGCGATTGTATGTCCGGTACATTCGTCATTGCCCGGATGCTCCGTTGAATTATATAAATCCAGCTGTACCTGCATCAACGCTAACGGGGTACGAAGCTCATGTGCTGCATTGGCCGTGAACTGTCTCTGCATCTCAAATGCTTCCGAGAGACGTTCCAGCATCTTATTATACGAAACACTGAGCTGGTTTAATTCCTTTACTTCATTTTCTTCTATCCTTGAATCGGACAGATTCTGTGCCTGCACCTCTTCAATTTTATCGGAGAATTTTTTAAGCGGTTTTAACGCATGCCCAACTATATAATAGGTAACAACTCCTCCTAAAAGAGCCAGCAGTGTTGAAAACAACAGGCTTCTTTTCTTGTAATCGGCCTTGTTGTTGTATACCTGATGAGAAAAATCGTTTGCGAAATCATCCCACTTATCATCGGGTATATTGATATATATTTCATCCGGTTCCTTACCGCTTTCCCCGTCTCCCTTTGCATCAACCGTATCCTGCAGCAGATCTATATAATACACGCCGTTTTTATACACAAACATGGTAAGACATCCACATATGACTGCTATAAACAATGTGGTTATGATGGTGATTCTCCACTGAAGCGACATTCTTCTCATAATTCTGATTCCTCCCGCATCTTATAGCCCTCACCAACCTTGTTTAAAATCGGATCATAGCCAAGTACAGCCTTAAGCTTCTTTCTGAGTGAGGACATGTGTACCCGGATGGCGCCGCTGAAGCTGTCCGCAGACGCATCCCATACGTGCTCCATCAGTTCTTCCTGACTTACCGGTCTGCCCTGGTTGAGAAGCAGGTATTCCAGAATTCCGTTTTCTTTTCTGGTTAACTGCACCCTTTCTCCTTTTGCATATGCTTCACGCCTTCTTGTATCAAACCTTATGTCTCCGGCATTCAGACAGACATCCCTCTGTACAAATTTACGTCTGGTAAGACTTCTGATACGTGCCTCAAGCTCCTGCAGGTGGAACGGTTTTTCCATGTAATCATTTGCACCTGCATCCAGCCCTTCAACCTTATCCGCTATCTGACTTCTTGCAGACAATATAAGAACCTTTGTATCTTCGTTTTTCTGTCTGAGCTCCCGCAGGATATCCATTCCATCCATTCCGGGCAGATTCAGGTCAAGGACAATCAGATCGTAGTTCTCTGCCAGGATATACTCAAGCGCCTCTTCTCCATCGTAACAGGCATCTACCTCATACCCCGCGTCGTACAGACTTTTTGCAACCGTATCACATAACTGTTTCTCATCTTCCACAACTAATAATCTCAAAATTTTTCACCGTCTCTTAACAGAAATTTTACAACAACTATTGTATAATACAAAAGTCAGCCGGTCAACAAAGATAACAGATGAAAGGAGTGGCCATATCTTGAAGTGCAGAAGAATAGCGCAATTTGTCCTGCTTCTCATGGGCGTAACCATGGTGAGCTATGGTGCAATAAGAGGAGAAGCTGCCACCGTGCTTGGTAAAGCAATAAAGTTATGTCTGGAGTGTGTAGGAATTGGATAAGAAAACAAGTATGCTATCAAAAAAAACAGCCCGCCTGCGCGGGTGGATACAGGCAGCTGCCACGCTGCTTACCAATATTCATATTCCCAATTTATTTAAGGGAAAAATATATCAGGGCAAAGCCAAAACCGTATGCGTTCCCGGATTGAACTGCTATTCCTGTCCGGCTGCGACGGGTGCATGTCCGATTGGCGCCTTTCAGGCAGTCGTGGGGTCATCCAAATTTAAATTTTCCTATTATATTACCGGTTTTTTCATTTTACTGGGTGTAACATTGGGAAGATTTATATGCGGATTTCTGTGTCCGTTCGGATGGTTTCAGGATTTACTTCATAAAATCCCCGGGAAGAAATTTTCCACAGCCAGGCTGAAGCCTCTGCGATATCTGAAGTATGTAATTCTTATTGTTTTTGTAATACTTCTGCCGATGCTCGTGACAAACTCCGTGGGAATGGGAGATCCGTTCTTCTGTAAATACATATGCCCACAGGGAGTTCTCGAGGGTGCGATACCGCTGTCGCTTGGAAATGCAGCTATACGTTCTGCATTAGGAAAGCTCTTTTCCTTCAAATGTCTTATTTTGATTGCCGTTGTCGTCCTGAGCATTTTGTTTTACAGGCCGTTTTGCAAATGGATCTGCCCTCTCGGTGCCATTTATTCGCTGTTTAATAAGGTATCCCTTCTCAGCATTAAAGTCGAAAACAGCAAATGTGTCGGATGTAACAAGTGTGCAAAAGTATGCAAAATGGATGTTGATGTGCGGAAGACACCGGACCATTCGGAATGTATACGATGCGGGGCCTGCATAAAGGCTTGTCCTGCCAATGCAATCCATTACCAGTTTATGGGAAAAAAATGTAAATAAAAAAGGAGTAATTTATTATGAAAACACAAAAAACAATTCTCACCATTTCCACCCTCTGCTTAGCATTATTACTGACTGCCTGCAGCGGAAAGAAAAACTCAGAAACAGAAAATACACAGAATACGACTGCCGCACCTGACATGGAACAATCCCAGGATGCTTCCGGCGTAACCCTTGATGATTTATATCAGCAGGAGAACCAGATTTTCGCAGACCACGCAGATGAATGGAACAAAGTTTTCGGTATGGTAAATAAAAGCACCGCTGACCCCAGTGGAAATTATGCTGATTTTCTTTCCGACACTGTTGAGTCAAATAAGGATTCCTTTACGGAAGACGAGTATAAGACCCTTACAGACGATATTGAAACCATCCGTAAAATTGAAGAACAGATCGCAGAAATGGAAAATAAAAATATGTCTTCCGGTACTTCGGAGCAGACGAATGATTCCGGAGAGGAATCTCCGTTCAAAAATTTCTCCGGAACGGATTTTGACGGTAATTCCGTGGATGAAAGTCTGTTTTCCGGAAATGCGGTAACCGTTGTAAATTTCTGGTTTACCGGTTGTAAGCCCTGTGTTGCGGAATTGTCCAAGCTCAACGAATTAAACGATACCCTCCGGGAAATGGGCGGAGAAGTTATCGGCATCAACACAGAAACCTTCGACGGAAACGAAGCTGCCATTAAAGATGCTGCTGCCATTCTCGAGAGTCAGGGGGCCGCATATCGCAATCTTTCCATTGATTCCGATTCTGACGCAGGTAAATATGCCGCAGATATTATGGCATTCCCTACAACCATTTTAGTCGACAGAAACGGAAATATTGTGGGCGAACCCCTGCTCGGCGGAATTGATAACCAGGACAACTACGATGCTCTGATGAAGCAGATTCAATCTGTCATCGATTCCGACAGCACAAATAAATAATACTATTCTCCGGACGTTCCGCAGAAATGCGGAACGTTTTTATTTTAAAAGCGCCTCAGCCTTTATTGGCCAAAGCGCTCTGACAATCTGTTAAAAATTTTTCTTTAATGTTCCGACATATTCTCCGTTGTTGTACACAAACGGCCCTGCTTCTCCTTCTTCACCGAAATACTCCGGTCTTAATGACAGAATACTGAGCAGTTCATCCATAGTATGCACCTTCGTTGCCTGATACGGCTGTTCAAAAGCAATCTTTTCTACAAATAAATAACTGTCGCTGTATTTTATCAGAATTCCGGTGTGTCCCACAAAAACAACATCCGAATAGGGATCATGTATCACTATGCTGAGAAGAGATATCCTGTCACTGTCTACTGTAAACCCATATTGCTTCCAGCTGTCGGAAAATGCTGCTTCCGGATGTTTGTCATCCGTCACGCTTTTTTCACCGTAGAGGGTGGTAAACATATCTCTTTTCTCTTTTAGGATACTGTATCTGTCCACATTATCTATTGCTTCCGTGTCAAACATTAAGTAGGTGCCTTCATAATTTTCTTCCGTTGATTCCGCACGCAGTATCCCATCCAGCAGAAGGAAAGCGGTCATTCTGCAGTCGGCATCTGAATAATCATGATTCTGCTCCCAGCCGTCCATACAACTGCCTACATCTGCCTTCAATTCTTCCGGATCTGACCAGGCATCCTGCAGCTGCGCATTTTTTCCGGCAGAATCCGCAAAATCAGCTACCCACTCCTGAAAGGTATCTACGTGGGAGGCTCCCGCAGAGTCCAGATCTTTGCAGACCCCGGTAATGGTATCGTTCCCACCCATATAAGTTGCTGCCGGTATCTCCTGGTTCTGAACCGTTTTTGCACAGGCACCCAGCATCATGGAGGAAATGACAATAACGGCTGATAATTTAACGGCTGCTCCGGTTTTATTTTGTCTTTTCAACAGAAAGCACCTCTCCCTCAAACGGGTCTACTTCTGAAATAGTTCCAGTGTATTTTACAGTCACGGTTTCTCCGTTGCTGACATTTTCCAGGCCTTCCGGTTTTTCTTCAAAGGTAAAACTGTATGCGGTGTCATTCTCATCCGTAATGACAAACATGAAATCCTTTATCTCATCAATTGTTCCCGTCAATTCCTTTTCTTCCGTTGATTCCTCCGGTTCCGCCGTTGTTTCCTTCTGTCCTTCAGATTCACTGCTTTCCGTTACGGTATTCTCCGGCACATTTTCCTTCTGTCCGCAGCCGGCTAATAATCCGGCACAAAGCATTGTACCGGCTACAATTGCAACAAGTTTCTTTTTCATAATTAATACCTCTTTTCTTTATTTACACGTACTCTCCGAGTACTTCCCAAACAGATTATCTTACTATCTGATTTATGTAAATAGTATAACTCCAAAATTAAAGAAATATTAACTTATGTTTACTGTGTTTCCCGGACAGCCCTAATTTCCGGACTACTATATCAGCCCCAGTTCCTTTAAGGCATATGCAATACCATTTTCATTAATATCTTTGGTCACAAAATCAGCCAGCTTCTTTACTTCCTCCAGTCCGTTTCCCATTGCGACACCGGTTTCCGCAAAGGAAAGCATATCCAGGTCATTGGGTCCATCCCCAAAAGCTATGGCATCCTTCCGTGTGAGTCCCACATATTCCAGATATTTTTCCATTCCATAAGATTTGTTGATTCCCTTGCAGCAGATTTCTCCACAGTCTCCGCAGTCTTTCCGGAAGCTGGCAGCTTCAATGGTAAAAATATCTCCCAGCTCCTTTTCCAACTCTCCTATGGTTTTGTCCGAACGATGGTAAAAGAATTTTTTAATTTTACCGCACTCTTCCATGGTGGGAGTGAGAATCGCATTTCCGAGCATATTTTCAATCCGCTCTCTCGGTCTTCCGAGTCCCTTCCGTTACAGATTTTCTTTAAAAAATGTCTCCATGTCGGCAACTGCTTTTTCTTCGTCTTCTCCTTCTGCCGATACCGTAACGGTCTCACCCTTCTTTACTCCAAGACTCATAACTGCCATAAGCTTCTGTGCTTCCGCAGTTTTTCCGCCCTTGGTAATGGTAATTCTGGATGCGTACTCCTTTGCCTTTTTAGCAAGTATCCCTGCCGGACGGGCATGAATTCCTATTTCATCGGTAATTGTGTAGTCAAATGACTTCATAGTGTTTCCTCCTGTAATTTAATGGTATTTTATTGTATATTTTATACTTCAAAGCGGATGATGGCATCCTTTTCCGGAACACTTCCGGAACTGATGGGATTTACCGCTTTTAAGTCATCGGTATTGGTAACAACAACCGGAGTCACCACAGAAAGATTATGCGCTTTAATTACGCTCATGTCAAATTTTAGAAGAAGCTGTCCCTTCTTTACGCGGTCACCTTCCCTGACAAGCGGCTCAAAGCCTTCTCCTTTCAGGGAAGAGACTACCTCCTGATATACCTGCGGTACGTCGGTACCTATAACAATCTGGTACTGTCCTCCCCCATTCACTACCTTGAGTACACCCTTCAGGTTACTGATTTTTTCAGTATTGGTCGCAGTGTGGATAGGATTGTATATTATTCCATATCACATTGGTTCTTACCTCCGATATTTTCTGTCCCTGAATCACCATCAACACAAAATATCTCCATCATTTTACTTGTAATGATGGAGATATTATATTAAATACGGACATAGCCGGTAGATGGACCTGCACCAACTTTTGCAATATACCCACTCTTAACCAGATCCGTCAAAGTCCTTTCCACAGTAACTCTGCTTATATCAGGACAAAACTCCATGATTTCTTTCTTTGTTATCTTGCCAACCTTGTTATCAATAACTGCTTTAATTCTATCAGGCTTAGAAAGACTGCGATGCTTCAAATGCTCTACACGACTTTCAAATTCATTATATGCTTTCAGCATGATACCCAGATAATACTTAACAAAAGGCTCATAGCTGTTTTCGCCCTCATGCCAGCCAGTAGAACTTGCTTGAAGGGCTTCATAATATGTTTCTTTTGTTTTTTCAATCAGCATTTCCATACTGACATATTTCCCAACGATGTATCCCGCCTTATAAAAAAGCAGTAAAGTGAGCAACCGACTCATTCTACCATTCCCGTCATTGAAAGGATGGATACACAGAAAGTCCAGAATGAACATGGGAATCAGGACCAGTTTATCAATGCTGTCAGCTTCCCACGCTTCAAGGAAGCGAGTGCAAAGTTCTTCCATCGCTTCGGCAGTCTGAAATGCGGGAACTGGTATAAAACGTGCTTTCTGATGACCCTCGGCATCTGTTTCTGCAATTACATTATCGGAGTTCTTATAACTTCCACCGGCAGCACCCTGTGAATAGGAGTACAGATCTCGATGTAACTGCAAAATAATGTTCGGTCTTGGATTGATATATTCATAGCCTTCGTGAATTGTGGAAAGCACTTCACGATAACCGGCAATTTCCTGCTCAGATCGGTTGCGGGGTTCTGTTTTTTGTCTTACCAATTCTTCCAAACGCTTATCGCTTGTAAAAATACCTTCGATTCGATTGGATGCTCCCGTACTCTGAATCAATGCAACTTCTAAGAGTGTTTTCAGCTCATCTACATTGGCTTCGAGAAATAATTCCTGTTTGCCTTTATGTTCGTGGATGCTGCTAACCATCTGAACAATTTCAGGTGTCAGCAACTTCACAGGACTTGCAATATAATCAAAATCTCTCATAGGAATCTCCTTCATTTCAGATTTATCTCCATCATTTTATCATCAAATGATGGAGACTTCAATATGTATAATGGAGATAGACTCCCCTCATCCCCAGGGAATATACTGTATCATATCCGGCCACAGAAATTGCTTTCTTGAAGAACCCTGAAAATACTTATTTGGTCATTCTCACACCAAACCAATCGATATCTTTCTGTTTGATACTTACCCCCGGAACTTTAAACGCCATCAATATATATGGGTGCTCATAATTCATAAATTATATAACTTCTCGGTGCTCGCAAGCACCTATAAATAAAAAAAGTAGCAATGAATTGTGGTCAACATTGCTACAAAGTCTGAGTGTTCCCTACGGGAATCGAACCCACAACTGCCCCTTAGGAGAACCGGTTGGTGGTGTGAATCCCAGTCAAAGAAAATCCATCCAAGTAAAGGAAAGCCTTGATTTTTCTAACTTTCCTGTCATTCTGTGTCAATATAAGAAAATGTAAAATCATCCGAGTAAAACGTCTTTCGGTTGCAGACCGGTGGCATTGCTACCCTGAGGGTTCAGCCATTGCGTTCCATCGAGTTCACAACTATGGCTACCATTCCCACAAAGCCTACAGTAATGATAACATCATTTTTTATTAGATTACCTATGTTATAACGTGTGTGATGTCGGATGTCAATGGTTTTTTGACCCGTCCGCTGGTACTGATTTGTCCTGGTGGCGGCTATGAATTCACCTTCGACCGAAAGGCAGAAGCTATTGCTGTTCAATATATCGCCAGAGGATTTCATGCCTGCGTCCTACGATATAGCGTAGTGCCGGCAAAATTCCCGCAATCTCTTTATGAACTGGCATGGAGCGTAGACTACTTAAGAAAGCATGCGGCGGAATATGGTATTAAGCCGGATAAAATTATCGTAGCCGGTTTTTCCGCCGGCGGTCATCTGGCAGCAAGCCTCGGTGTATTCTGGGATAAGGACTGGCTTGCAAAAGAAACAGAACTTTCCGCTGAACAGATGAAGCCAAACGGATTACTGCTTTCCTATCCTGTTATTGCCTCTGGAAAATATGCATATAGGAGCAGTATTGAAAACCTGATGCGAAAAAAGAGCAAAGAATTAGAAGAACTTTTAAGTCTGGAACATCAGGTAGGAAAACAGGTGCCGCCTGTATTTATCTGGCATACCTTAACCGACCGGTCGATTCCAATCCAGAATACACTGATGTTTACGGAAGAACTGGTAAGAAATCAGGTTTCCGTAGAAGTTCACATTTTTCCGAAGGGATCGCATTGACTCTCCCTTGCCAATGAAGAGACTCAAATTGCCGAGAGTGGCTTCGGCATTCAGAAACGTTGTCAGGACTGGATTTCATTAGCCGGAAAATGGGTAGCCGATTTGTAGAAAAATAAAGGCTCTTTCTATCGGAAATTATGAATAGGAGAAAAAGATGAAATTTAAAGAAATTTTATTTGATCTGGACGGAGTACTGGTTCGTACGGATGAACTCCATTATCGTACATGGAAGAAAATGGCCGATGCACATAGTATTTTTTTCAATAAAAATATTAACAATCAGTTGCGCGGCGTAAGCAGAATGGAAAGTCTTGGCATTATTTTACAAAACTATCATGGACCGGCTCTTTCCATAGAAGAAAAAGAATCACTGGCAGAAGAAAAAATCATTATTATAAAGAGAAACTAATGAGCATGACCCCGGGTGATGTAACTGCTGAAATCCGTGAAACTCTGTCTGCATTAAAAGCAGCCGGTATCAGTGTTGCTTCTTCCAGCAAAAATACAAAATTTATCTTAAAACAAGTAGGGCTTGATGATGATATTCTTAAAAGCTGCAGGAATCGGAGATGCCGCTTTTTGTGAGAAAACCGATTATTCAATCTCAACTTTTGCTGATTTAAAAGATATTGTTCTTTAAACTACCCCCGGATGCGACAGTTCTGCCACACCCGGGGGCTTGTTCATCAACCCTCAAAAATACCCGGTTCCAATCCTGCAAGAATTACGGTCTTTCCAAGTCTTTCGGCAACAGACGCTGCACGATCCCGTCCCTCTTTCTGATCCGACAGGCACATGAAAATAGCATCTGCGTCTTTATACTGCCGGAGCAGCTCATCATCAAACACATCTCCGCCGGCAAGGAGTCCTGCTTTTGCAAACGGAAGATTGAAAAAATGTGACTCTTTATAAGCTGAACCACAGAGGTAAAGCTGTCTTGTCCCATCCACCGTATGAATCACATACTCTGTAAGGATTTCTCCCACCGGATTTATCACAAGAACCTCGTCATACACCCTTCCCGGCACCCTGCTTTTTTGGGCAATGCCGACAATAAGGTATATTCCATACATCCTGCAGATTTTTGACAGTCTGTCCGTAATCGTCCCGGATACCGTAACAGTGCTTTCATACACAGTTACCCCGAGGGGATTTGGCGCTATTGTAAGTTCCGGAAAGCAAATGACTTTTTTTGATTTTTGCACCGCATCCCTGCAGTATTCTTCTATAAACCGAAGTATTTCCTCAGTGGTTTTTCCTTCTCCGGGCAGGCCTGCTGCCGCCCATTGTTCCATATTCTGCTTCATTCCACTCACCTACACTCCCGAAATCGCCTTTCTCGGACAACGACTGCGGCAGAGCCCGCATCCCATACATTTATCTTTCCGGACAGATATGTCCTGTTCCGAATTCCCGATTGCAAAGAACGGGCAGACCTGTTCGCAGAGTCCGCAGTGCACGCACTTTTCCTTATCAAATACAGGCGTCCTTTTTTCTGTCGTTCCGGTTCCGATTTGAAGCTCGGTATCCACTACCTCTTTTATGGAAGAAAAATGATATTTTTTCAGTGCAGACGGCAGTTCCTCGATTATTTTTGTATACAGGCCTCTTCCCTGTAATAGCGCCGCAGACAGAATTTCCACGGCATTGGCTCCCGCCAGCAGAAACTCCAGTACATCCTCTGCAGACGCCACTCCGCCCACACCGATAATTTCACATTCCGGTACTGCGCTTTTTATCTGATTGACAAGTGCAAGTGCTATCGGCTTGATGGCAGGTCCCGACAGCCATACCTGTCCATTGGCATTTCCAATCGGGACACTGCGCGATTCCAGATCAATCTTCATACAGGGGCCTACGGAATTGATTGCTACAATCCCGTTTCCCCCATGTTCCATGACCATCTGTGCAAACGCCACCGGATCCGGGAAATGCGGACTCACCTTCATATAAACCGGCTTGTCCGTCAGTTCCCGCAGCATCGTCATGGTCTTTTCCATCGGTGCAAGGTCTTTGCCTACATAGTGGGTGGATATTTCATAGGCATCCGCAAAATCATCCAGTTTCGGAATCAGACATCGCATATCTTCGTCCGTGTATCCCAGACTGACAAACAGCGGCTGTTTTTTATGCTCTGCAACCTGCGGCAGAAACTGCTCTTTCCAGGTCTCAAATGTATACTCCGACCATGGCTCACAGTTCATGATATAATTTTTCTCCCCGTAAATAAACGGTCTCTTCAGAATCGGTTCATGTGTCGTAATGGTTTTCGTCACAAGTGCCCCAAGTCCCATATCTGCCAGTGTATTTAATTTTTCCGCAGTTCCGCCAATGGGTCCGGAACCCGGGAGTATTGGATTTTCCAGTGTTTTTCCTGCCAAAGTCGTCGTAATGTCCATCGCGTATCCCTATCCTTCCGTTAGAAGTTTGTGCAATCCGTTACCAGAGAGTATGCCTCCGGTCTTCTGTCCTTCATATAAGAAAGCATCATTGCATTATCCTTGATGCAGGCATCAATATCAATATCCGCATAAATGATTTCTTCTTCTCTTCCGGCTGCTGCCAGCACGTTTCCGCGGGGTCCGATAATCCGGCTCTCACCGTTTAAGGTAGAATCACCCTCAACTCCGCAACGGTTTGCACAAATCATAAATACATGATTTTCAACTGCTCTGCATCTTGTGAAAAGCTCCCACAGGTCTGCTTCCTGAATTCTCCATGCCGCAGAATCAAAAATTACATTTGCACCCATCAGCGCCAGTGTCTTTGCTGTCTCCGGGAAACAGGTATCATAACAGATCATCGTTCCCGCTTTGCACATCGGCATTTCAAATGTCGTAAATTTGCAGTCCGTGCTTTCTTTCCAGTAAAGTTTTTCCAGTCCCCATACATGAATTTTGCGGTAAACGCCCACAATTTTTCCTTCCGGAGAAATGGAAACCTGGGTGTTATAAAGTCTACCGGGAACAGAACTTTTTTCTGAAAATCCGGTGATGATATACAAACCTGTTGCCTTTGCAACCTCACATAAGAAGTCGGTGCTCGGTCCCGGAACCGGCTCTGAAATTTCATAAAATTTTTCTGCGATTAACACCGGGCTGTAACCGGTCACTGCAAGTTCCGGAAATACAATGGCGGATGCTCCTTCTTTGGATGCCTCAATGCACATTTTTTCCATCTTTTTCAGGTTTGCGGCTACATCTCCCAATACACAATCCATGTTTGCGGCTGCTGCTTTAAAAATTTTCTTTTCCATAATCGTTCTCTCCTTTTCTATATAAATAATTTTTTGATACCTGTTTTTATGTCCAATATGGCTCCTGCCAGAGATTTAACTTTGTACCTATTCCCTTCTTCAGGGCTTCCCGGTAAAGTTCATATCCCCAGGCAATATCAAATAACACCTGTCCGCTTGTTACAAGAATCTGTTTTTCCTGCGGCGTTTTTCTGCCGTAAGACGGCTCTGTAACCACATCGCCCAAACTGATTTGCTGTTCTAATACTGCCAGTCTGCCCTGTTCCATAAGTGCATACATCTTGCCCCAGCCGTTGCACGCCTTTGTGATATCGCCAAGCTTAATTGCCTCGTCATAATATGCCTCGTGCATTTTCGTGTTATCGAATACCAGCTTATTGTTTAGCCAGAATGCATCATCCGCTTCAATCGGTGATGTGAGAAGAACGGTTGCACCTTCCTTTAACCATTCATCCTTTAAATACAGCGGTTCCTTCGGTGATGCGGCAATGCTTACCACATCCCCAAGCCGGATTGCTTCCTCCATGCTTTCTTTCGCACAGCCTTCCAGTCCGAGTTCATCCTTTGCCCATTCTACGAATGCCTGTGCACGTTCCAGATGCGCTGCTTTTGCCACGACCCGTTTCAGATTTTTCAGTTCGGACTTCATTGCCAGAAGGGTTGCCTTCTGGATAGGCCCAACACCTACCACACTGATGGTCTCCGCATCCTTATTTGCAAGATAACGCACCCCAACGCCCGGTATACAGCCTGTCCGCATGGAGCTGATTAAATTTCCGGACATATATGCCAGCGGCTCACAGGTGTCCGGGTCATTGATTGTCACATTTAAGATAGAGCGTGGAAGTCCACGTTCCTTGGGATTCTTTACATTTGAGCCATACCATTTTTCTCCGCAGACCGCAAATCTTCCGCCGAGATATGCCGGCATAGAGATAAAACGCCTCTCCGGCCCTGCAACCGGCATATGTTCAAATTTTGTTTCCTTTGGAAATACCAGAACCAGTCCATGCTCATTATGATTCGGACCTCCCATCAGATAATCTCCTTCATGTAAAATCCGAAATACTTCTTCACATACATTTATACATTTTGCCGCATCAAGAACTCCTGTCTTGATTAAATCCGGCTCTGACAAATATAAAAAATCTGTTCTACTCATACGCACGTATCCCTACTTTCTCATAAAATACAGGAATGACATCTCCTAAGATACCGTCCTGTTCTTCTAATATCCGCTGTTCCGTCAGGTTTATCTCCTGCGCCGTCATCCGTCCGTCCGCGTTTGCCTGAAATTTCTCCTTTAACTCTTCTTCCGTATAAGGTCTGGGGTTGTCAAAATCCCCTACTGCATGAAACGTTTCTATAATTTTGTTTTCTCCGTCCTTTAAGTGAAGCTCTATTCTGCCGCCCCGCTTCTCCGGAAGAAGCTCATTGTAAGAAGTATCCTCATGCAGATGAATTTTTCCCGTCCAGCGTGTAACAGCGGCATCCTTTTCACAGTTTCTAATGCTGTCCGGCGACAGGCTTCCTTTTTCAAGCAGTACCGCAAGCGACACCGGTGTTGAAAACTTTGCCGCAAGATCATTCGGAACACTCTCATCACCAATCTGTGCTGCTTTTTTATAGGTAAATACATCGATTCCTTCCACCTGATTTTTAGAAAGTCCCTGCGCAAGCTCCTCTTTTAAGACATCCGCAAACGGATGAATGAAGCGGCAGCCCGTATGCACCTTAAAATAGTTACTGCAAAGTACATATTCTGTTCCAAGACCTTTTGACAGTTTCTCGGGAAAAATATCTGCTCCCATCACTTTCCGGTAGACACTTTCCACAATCTTTCCGTCACTTTTCACTCCACGTTTTACAAGAGGAAGAAGATGGTCCGTCACAACTGCGGCAATGCCCGCATATACATCATGCAGTCTGCTTCCGTCATACACGGACTGCCATACCGATACCTGCGGCAAAGATGCCGCAAGCAAAAGCAGTTCATAGGTTTCCTCGACCGGAAGCTCCTGCATTACCGCAACTACCGCCGCCACTCCGGTTGTTAGTCAAATACTTTGAATAGTCTGATACATTTTTAAACTTATTGGCTGAAT